>JADMIO011409245.1_pt1 | contig 121363 bp, 103 predicted proteins | sample 8958161 | NCBI WGS metagenome assembly JADMIO01 (sample SAMN16585339, study PRJNA669376) | soil metagenome | isolation source: Crop rotation soil | place: USA: Cullars Rotation, Alabama | collected 2011 | reverse complement strand
CGCGACAACTTGTCCACGTGGAATTCTAAGCTTAGGATCCCAATGTGCTGGAAAGCAAACTCTGTTCTGCAGCCAGCGATGGCGCCACCGTGGGACCTGATACCTGCTGCAGCCGGGAATACAGGCCGTTCAGCGCCAACAGTTGATCGTGCGTTCCACGTTCTGCGATACGCCCCTGATCAAGCACGAGAATGCAGTCAGCATTTCGAATGGTGCCCATGTGGTGAGCGATGACGAACGTGGTGCGGCCCTTGAGGAGGTTCTTCAAGCCCGCAAAGACGAGTCGCTCCGATTCTGTATCCAGGCCTGAACTTGGTTCGTCCAGAATGACGATGCGAGCGTCGCGGATCATGGCGCGGGCGATTCCCAAGCGCTGCTTCTGGCCGCCTGAGAGGCTCATGCCGCCCTGCCCGACCACGGTATCGTAACCATCCGGCAGCGCCTGGATGAAGTCGTGCGCCTGGGCAAGCTGGGCCGCCTGTATGATTTCGTCCCTGGTCGCATCGGGTTTGCCATAGGCAATGTTCTGCCAGATGGGAGCGTAGAACAGCTGGGTCTCCTGCATAACAAATGCAATCTGGCCGCGCAGGGATCGAATGGAAAACTCGCGAATATCCTGCCCGTCGATCAGAACCTCTCCAGACAAAGGATCGTAGAAGCGAGGCAGGAGGCTGACCAGAGTAGACTTACCACTACCGCTGGGTCCGACAAGCCCGATGAGCTGCCCGGGCTCCGCCACAAAGGAAATGTCAGATAGAACAATACGCTTCGGATCATAGCCAAAGCTGACCTTCCGAAACTCAACTCGTCCCTGAACATTCTGGAGAGTGCGCGGATGGGCGGCGCGCGGCAGCCGCTCATCGGTATCGAGCACCGCGCGAACGCGTTCCAAACCAACGGCAGCCTGCGCGATGTTGGTGCTGGCGCGGGCGAGATCCTGAATGGGCCGAAAGAGCTTATTGAGATAGGTCATGAATACGACCAGCGCGCCCGCTGTCATCGCACCCGCGATCACCTCACGCGCCCCGAACCAAAGGACCGCCGCCGCGCCGAGCGTGACCATGCCCGTCACCACAGGACCTACCAGCGAACGCACGCGCCGCGCATACAGGGCAGCTTGTACGCTCTGCAGACTCTTGTTCCCGAACCTTTCACGTTCAAAGGCGCTTTGCGCAAATGCCTTGACGACTCGGATGGAGCCTAGCCCTTCCTGGACGATCGAAACCAGCTCGCTTTGACGTCGCCGCACATCCTGGGTGGCGGACTTCACGACCGATCGCAAGCGATAAACGAAGATCACAAGCAGTGGGGTCAGGGCCAGCGCGACGAGCGTAAATTTCCAGTTCAGCGAGAACATGACCGCCAGCATCCCCAGAATGGTGAGACCGTCGATCAGGATGTCCAACAGCGAAGTGGACGCAAAATCCTGCACCGCGTTGATGTCGTCAGTGATGGTGCTGATGAGGGGCCCAATCTGCTGGCGATCGTAATAAGACATCGAAAGCCGCTGCAGATGGGCATAAACACTCTGCCTGAGGTCGTGCGCGATGCGTTGGCCGATGCTCGCGGTGTAGTAGGTATTGACGTAAGCGCTGGCCGCTTGCAGTAGCGCGATGACTACGGTGGCCACGACCGCCGCGTTGAGCATAACCAACCGGTCCTGCGAGTAGTGCACCAGCCAGCCGAGGTAAGAAGGCAGAGGGCGTGACGCAAAGACGGAATCCAGGACGATTTTCAAGGGCCAGGGCGACGCGAGACTCATCACGGTCTCGCCCACCATCGCGAGCAACACCGGTACAAGCCATTTCCAATACGGCCGGACCAGGGTCAGCGCAAATCTAAGCACGCCGGGCCGTGGGAGCTTCCAGCCATCCGCGCATCTCGGAACGCGACGCCAGCCCGGCTTTCTGCATCACTGGCTTGCCCTCGCGAAAGACTATGAAATTGGGGATGGACTGAATCCGATAGCGGTTCATGAGATTGGGCGCCGCGTCGGCGTTTACCTTCAGGACAACCGCTTGTCCCGCGACTTCACTGGCCAGTTTCTGGACTTCGGGAGCCGCCATGCGGCAAGGTCCGCACCAGGAGGCCCAGAAATCAACCAATACCGGAGCTTTCGCCGCTCGGATGATGTCGTCAAATCCCTCTTCGTTTACTTCGATTGGTTCACCCAGCGGCGGCAGCGTGGCCTTGCAGGATCCACACCGGCCGCTATCGGCCAGATTCGAGGGTTGAATCCGGTTTCTGGTCCCGCAGGAGGGGCAACTGGCAATTCTGGAAAACATCGCGCCCTTTTATGAGCAAACCTATCACCACTTACAGGCGAACCACGGAGAACTGTTCCTGCAACCAGCGGACCATCTCGCGCTTATAAGGTTCGGATCGCTGCGGCACGCTTTCCCACCAGCGGATACCATGGCCGCCTCCCGGAACGGTAAACAGTTGGCATGAAGCCCCGACCACCTTCATTCGAGCGCACATCGCTTGTGATTGATCGATGGGAACGACCTGGTCCGCGTCGCCATGAATGAAAAGGACCGGTGGCATATCCTTGCGTACAGCCAGGATCGGAGATAGTTGTCCCAATCGAGCAAGAATCAGCTTTTCGAACGGCGTACCGTTGATCTGGCGGCGAACGCCGTCCGGGATCAAGGTGCTGGTCCGCGCCAATGCGACAAGATCTGTGGGTGTATATATGGCCACGAGCGCTTTCACATGGGTTCCCGCGGCAGTGCCGAGCGCAGCCATGGCAGCAAGCTGCCCGCCCGCTGATTCGCCAACCAGAAAGATGCGCTCGGGATCGATTCGATATTCCGCGGCATGGCTTCGGATGAAGCTGATCGCCGCTTCGACGTCTGATACGGCTGACCCGATCATGATTGGGTTCGCCGCGAGTGTGTAGCTAATGGAGAACCAGGCGAAACCGGCATCAGCAAGCGGTTTGAACAACGGTTCGACATTCGACCGCCGGTCGCCGCGAACCCAACCGCCACCGTGTACGATGATCGCGGCTGGAACCGGAGCGCTGTTAACGGCCGGAATCGAGGCGTCGAATCGTAGACTTAGGCCGGCGGACTGCGCGTATTCGACATCGCGAAGTTGTAGAGCTGGCGCTGCTGAACCGATGGTCTGGGTCATGAAGAGTGCAATTGGAATGAGTAAAGGAGCCCAAGTGGGGGCGGACATCTATATTGCGAGACGTCTTCGTCTCTGAAGGCGTTTCATCCGCAGCCGTACGTGGGGTCGCCGACAGCGAATCTCTGTATAATCAGGACGGCGGAACGACAGTCTGCCACACTCCACGACAGAGTCACACGTATGACCACCACATCCCTTGAAACCTCACTTGGCGGACTTCAGCTGAAACTGAAGAGCCGATACTCCAATTACATCGCCGGCGAGTGGATGGCTCCGCTTTCCCAGAGCTATTTCGAGAACACTACGCCCATCACTGGCAAGGTGCTGTGCGAAATCCCTCGTTCCAATGCGGCGGACATCGATCGTGCGTTGGACGCGGCCCACGCGGCGCGCCGTTCCTGGGGCAAGACCTCAGTGGCCCAGCGGGCAAGAATCCTTAATCAGATCGCGGACCGGATCGAGCAGAACCTCGAATATCTGGCAACCGTGGAAACCTGGGATAACGGTAAGCCGATTCGGGAAACCATGGCGGCGGACCTCCCCTTGGCCATCGATCACTTTCGCTACTTCGCCGGAGCGATCCGCGCCCAGGAAGGGTCCATTTCAGAGATCGACGAGACCACCGTGGCGTATCACTATCACGAACCACTCGGTGTCGTAGGTCAGATCATTCCCTGGAACTTCCCGATTCTGATGGCGACCTGGAAGCTGGCTCCCGCTCTTGCCGCCGGAAACTGCGTCGTGCTGAAGCCTGCTGAACAAACTCCGCTTTCCATTCTCGCCCTGATGGAACTGATCGGGGATTTGCTGCCTCCCGGGGTCCTCAACATCGTAAATGGCTTTGGTCTCGAAGCCGGCAAGCCCCTTGCTTCGAGTAACCGCATCGCCAAGATCGCCTTCACCGGTGAAACTACGACAGGCCGCCTCATCATGCAGTATGCATCGCAGAACCTCATTCCTGTCACTCTGGAACTGGGCGGCAAGAGTCCGAATATCTTCTTTGAAGATGTGATGACGAAGGACGACGCTTTTCTGGACAAGGCAATCGAAGGGTTTGTCCTGTTCGCGCTGAACCAGGGTGAAGTCTGCACCTGCCCCTCACGAGCTCTGATCCAGGAGAGTATTTACGATCGCTTCATGGAGCGGGTTCTGCCTCGGGTTAAAGCCATCCGCCAAGGCAATCCTCTCGATCCTTCCACTATGCTTGGAGCACAGGCATCGAGCGAACAGCTTGAGAAGATCCTGTCCTATATCGATATTGGCAAGCAGGAAGGCGCCGAAATCCTAACGGGCGGCAGCCGTACAAATCTCGAAGGTGAACTGGCAGGCGGTTTCTATGTCCAGCCCACGGTTTTCAAGGGCAATAATAAGATGCGGATCTTCCAGGAAGAGATCTTCGGACCCGTGGTGAGCGTCACGACGTTCAAAGATGACGAAGAGGCGCTTGCACTGGCGAACGACACGCTTTACGGACTTGGCGCAGGAATCTGGACGCGCGACATCCACCGCGGCTATCAGTTCGGGCGCGAGATCCAGGCTGGACGAGTCTGGACCAACTGCTACCACCTTTACCCGGCTCACGCGGCCTTCGGAGGCTACAAACAGTCGGGAATCGGCCGCGAGAATCACCGTATGATGCTCGACCATTATCAGCAGACCAAGAACCAGTTGGTCAGCTACAGTCCTAACGCACTTGGATTCTTCTAGACGCTAATGACCGGGATTCCTCCACAGGTGCTCGCCACGCCCTCGGCGCTGGCGTTGATCGAGAAATTGAAGTCGCAACACGGTGAACTGATGTTCCATCAGTCAGGCGGTTGTTGCGACGGCAGTTCGCCAATGTGCTTTCCGCTTGGCGAGTTCCTGGTGGGGGATTATGACGTGCAACTGGGAGAGATCGGCGGAGCGCCTTTCTACATGAGTGCGAGCCAGTTTGAATACTGGAAGCACACGGAGTTGACGGTGGACGTCGTACCGGGCCGCGGAGGAATGTTCTCTTTGGAAAATCCGGAGGGCGTTCGGTTCCTGATCCGGTCGCGGCTGTTCACCGATCCGGAATTCGCGGCGCTGCGGGAAGCAGGACGGGTCTAAGCGGATGATCGGTACGCTCGAAAGGACGTACCGATCGACCCGGTTATGGCCTTAGTTTTCCCCGCGGAAAGGGATCACTGAGGCTTTCGTAGAGGTTCCACCAGCCGTGGTAACGCCTAAGCCGGAGCCCATTGTGCGGAACTCGAAATTTTGCAATTCCGCCGCGGCATTCCCGTCTTCGGTTCGCACGATTCGCCCGCGTGCAACCAATTTGAGAGCGGTATTGCGATTCAGTTCCGCAGGCCAGCTAATGGCGACTTCAACCCTGCGCCCGGGCAAAATCGGCTTCTCGGTGGAAAACAATACACCTGAGCTCGAAATGTTGACGGTGGAGCCTACCCCCGTCTCGAACAGATTATCTCGCGTTGAAATTCTATATCGAATTTCGCGTACGATCGGAAACCGGCCAGTCTTCCGACGGTTGTTGTCGCTATCGAATAGCATCAGTGCATCTCCTTCTAGTGTGGATGCGATGTCATCTCGCGATCTCTACACACTGCTGGCGGGGACGGAGTCGTCAGCAGCTATTTGAATGTTACGGATTGCGCTTGTATCGACAATGAGCGGTTGGCGCCAATTACGGCGGTACCCAAGACCGGGGAGTTTGCTCACGACCCGCGGCCCTGGTAACAGTACTCCACAGTTGATCCGCCCGAACTTCCTCTCGCATAAGATAAAGAAGGACTCCTTAATGAACCGCCTTGCCTTCGCATTAACTTTTTGTGCCGCCTCCGGCGCGTTCGCTCAGCCGACCTACTACAGCGATGTCTCCAAGATTTTCCGCGAAAAATGCGAATTGTGCCATCGTGAAAACGATTTGGCGCCATTCGCATTAGCCGATTACGACACCGCACAAACCTGGTCGCGGGACATCAAGCGAGTCGTGGAGCAAGGCAAAATGCCGCCTTGGAAGCCTGTGGCGGGCCACGGAGAGTTCAAAGGTTCCTTCGCGCTAACCGCTGAAGAGCGGCAGATGATTATCGACTGGGTCGATGCGGACGCACCGGCTGGGGACGAAGCCAACAAGATTGCGCCGATCGAGAACAAGTCCGAATGGTCATTAGGGTATCCGGACCGGGTCCTCTCGATGTTGGAATCGTATGAACCGCCGCTTGGCACGGATGCCTACCGGTGCTTTGTAATTCCGACCGATTTCGACGAGACGCGCTATATTCGAGCGCTCGATTTCCTGCCTGGCGACCGTGGGTTAGTGCATCACGTACTTCTGTATGCGGATACGGCTGGCGTCGGCGAGAAGCTCGATGCAAAGGACGAGGGTCCCGGCTACAACTGTTTCGGCGGACCCGGCATCGACATCAGTCTCAACAGTTTGAAAGCGTTGCTCGGCGGATGGGCTCCGGGGCAACGGCCGCACCTCCTGCCCGATGATCTGGGCCTTGAAGTTCCTAAAGGCGCCAAGCTCATCATGCAGGTTCACTACTTTCCGGTTGCGCGCACTGGTCCAGACCAGACCCGCATCGGCATCTACCTGCACGAGAAGAAGCCGAAGAACACGATGTTCATGATCCCGGTGTTGAACGATAAGTTCAAGATCCCCGAGGGCGCCGAAGAGCATAAGGTCACACAGACCTTTCCGGATTCAAGCCTGGCGCGCCTGTTCGACCTGCTGCATCTGATCGAACCCACCAAAATCTACTCCGTGTATCCGCATATGCACTTGCTGGGTCAGCAGGTGAAAGTGGATCTTGAAACCGCGCTCGGCAACCAGGTTCAGCCTCTGATCTATATCGACAAGTGGGACTTCAACTGGCAAGGTGCGTACGACTATGTGCAGCCGGTGGAAGTGAAAAGCGGCCACCGCGTCAAGTTGACTTGCACCTACAACAATTCCGAGAGCAACGCCCGCAATCCCAATAATCCAATCGTTCCCGTCGGCTGGGGCGAGCGAACCACCGATGAGATGTGCCTGGTGTTCCTTGGCGTTTACAGCACCGCCCTCGAGAATGCGCTGGGAGTCTTAAATTAGCGACGTGAGTGGCGCGGGGTGCGACGTCGCCGTTCGTGACCTCCTTTATCGCTATGGAAGTGGACGCGCGGCTCTGGATGGCCTGTCCCTGGATATTCATGCTGGTGAGCGTCTCGCGATCATCGGACCGTCGGGCGCCGGCAAATCAACCTTTCTGCTGCATCTCAACGGCGTCTTGATGCCCAGCGGAGGTTCCGTCTATGTCGGCGGAGTGCCGGTGAGATCCAGCACGATCCGCGACATCCGCAGCCGAGTCGGAGTCGTCTTCCAGAATCCCGACGATCAGCTTTTTACGCCCACAGTGGAAGAGGACATCGCCTTTGGACCTTTGAACATGGGCTGTAAGCCTGAAGAGGTCAAAGAGCGCGTCAAGGAAGCTCTGCACCAGATGCGACTGGAAGGCTACGGAGCCCGGTCGACACATGAGCTTTCTTACGGGGAAAAACGCCGCGTCGCGCTCGCAACGGTCCTGGCCATGAAACCGCAAGTGATCGGTTTCGACGAACCCTTCGCCAATCTCGACCCCGGCATGGTGGAACAGCTAGTTGATGTCATTAAAGGGCTGCATGCGACGGTCATCGTGATCTCGCAAGAGATCCTGCCCGCTATTGCCTGTTCCGATCGCATTGCAGTTTTCTATCAGGGTAAGGTGGCAGCCGTCGGACCTTCGCTCGAAATCGCACGGGATCGCGAACTGCTCAAGCGCTGCGGCATCGACTTCCACTATCAGGGCGACATCTGGCGCCGCTTGTAACCGTACCAGAATCCGGTCGCGCCAAAGAGCAGCGCCAAGCCTAAAATCGCGCGCTCCAACCGTGATGCGCCACCCTGTTCGGCGCCGGCCGCCGAGCCCCTGAAGGGATCCGGCACCTGAACCGCGAGGTCCTTGCGATGGCCCAGTTCGTCATCCACAACGACGCGCCAGGATCCGGGGATGTCGGGCACGAAACCAAAATAGCCACGCTTGTCTGTATTGGCAGACTGAAACTCTTGAGTCACGTTCGCCGGAGAATATACCTGGATTTTGGCAAATGGCACAGGTTCGCTCCCTGCATACGTAGCGCGGACGATGACGGCCGGCGCAACCAGTTGACTGGTCACTTCCAATTCATGAGCCGCCAAAGGGATCGACAGCAAAAACAGACTTCGGAACTTTAAGCGAAGGAGCATTGCGTGTTACTAGAATAATAATCGTGCGAACGAAGTTCACGAAAGCGCTGTTGCTGACCTTGGCTTGCGCTTCCGCCTCCTGGACTCATTTCACTTGGGTCGCAGCATCCGGCGAGTTCCAGCCCGGCAAAACAGTCAAGATCATGGTCGCGCATGGAGATCGGTTTCCGCAAAGTGAAGAGGCCGTCAATGCCGCCCAGGTGAAACTGTTCGTCCTCGCCCCATCTGGCGCTCGAACCGATATGAAACCAACCAGCACGGGGACTGGCATCGCCGCCGACTTTGTGGTCAAGGAATCGGGGCCTCACCGGATCGCATTCGTGCAGGATCGCGGGGCCATGAGCCGCACGCCTACGGGGGTGAGGCAAGGCGACCGCCGTAAGAATCCGGGAGCCCTGGAGGCGTTTACGATGCTGCGCACGGGTGTCTGGCATGCGGGAAAGGATCACAAGCCAGTCGGGCTGGATTGCGAACTATCAGCCGCCCGGGACGGATCCACATGGCATGTCCAACTGCTGCGCAAGGGCAAGCCGCTCGCGGGTCAGTTGGTGCAGGTGGTGCTGAACGGGCAGAAAGACGCCGTGGACCTGGGGAAAACTGGCGCCGAAGGGAAGGTGGATTTCAAGTCATCTACGTCTTCGGGTCCCGCGATGTTCCTGGCCGAATTCAAGGAGAACGGCCCGATCGGCGGCGGGGTGGATCATCACAGATTCTCAACCACGCTGTACGTGAACTGGTAGAGAACGATGCACATTGCAGACGGAATCATGCCGAACCTCTGGTGTGGCGCAGCTCATGGGCTCGCCTGGGCCAGCGTGTATGGTTTCGGCCGCAAGGTCGAGTCCTTTGAAATCGTTCGGATGGGCTTGCTTGCGTCGGCGACTTTTGCGGTTTCTCTGGTCCACTTCCCACTCGGCGGGACCTCCGTTCATCTCGGACTCTATGGACTTACCGGCATCCTGCTGGGTGTTCGTGCGTTCCCTGTCATCTTCGCTGCCCTGCTGTTTCAGACGCTGCTCTTCCAACACGGGGGGTTGCTCTCACTGGGCATGAACGCTCTGAACATGGGTGCCGGCGCCCTCGTGGCCGCCGCGATCTGGAGGTCCCCCTGGAAGGGCATGGAACTGCCCAAGGCATTCGTCTGCGGCTTCGTAGGCATCCTGGTCCCCGCATTGCTGCTGGCAACAGAATTCTCATTCGTCGGCTACGGCAAGGGGTTTTACTTCATTGCGACCCTGTACGCGATCGCAGGCGCTTTGGAAGGCGCACTCACAGTCGCGGCAGTGTCGTTCCTGAAGCGCGCCAAGCCCCAGGCGTTCGCCTACTGAAATGTCCCTGCAAAACTGGGACCGCATCGATCCGCGAGCACGGGTGCTTTGCATTGTACTGGCGACCATCCTGATCGCCTCCACGGCCCCCGGTAACGTGCTGCCCTTCGTTTTCTATTTCCCGCTAATCATCGCGTTGGTTTGCACCAGCAAATCGGCGTCGTGGAGCTACATCATCACTCGCTGCTTCGCCTCGGCTCCGTTTATTTTGATGGCGTCCGTGCTGCTGCTGTTTCAGTATGACCTGACACCTGAAGGGCGGCCGGCTGGCATCGGACCCGCGGCGACTGTCGCAGGCAAAGGGTTCGCGGCGGCGCTGTTGCTGTCCTTTCTGTCCTCATCCACCGCCCTATCGCAAATCCTCTGGGCGATGCGAAAGCTCGGATCTCCGCAATCGCTCAACATGATTCTCAGCCTGATGTATCGCTACACGGCATTGCTGTCGGAAGAATGGACGAGGCTGGAACGAGCGCGCGATTCCCGAACGGTTAAGCCTCTGGTGGGCAGACAACTGTACCGGATCTACGGCCGCCAACTCGGCATTCTGCTTCTGCGGAGCTGGGATCGAGCCGAGCGCGTGCACGCGGCGATGTTGTCGCGAGGCTTCAACGGGTCGTGGCCGATGTGGGAATCACCGGTGTTCGCAGTGCGCGACGGCTTTTTCTTCGTCCTGGCCACTGGCTGTTTCGTGGCAGTGCGGTTGTTGGTTAACCCTACTTGAGCTCGAAGAAGTCAAAGAAGAAGATCGCCGCCGCCTGAGCCGCCGGAACTCCCTCCACCGAACCGATGATCGAGCCGTTTTTACGCACGGTCCCGTCGCTCTCGATCTTGCCCTTCAGTGAACCTCCAACCCGGACGTCGCCATCCTTCTCGACCTTCCCAACCAGCGAACCATGCTTCCGGATATCTCCGTCGGACTCAATCTTGCCGACCAGCGATCCGTGTACGCGGATATCGCCGCTGCTTTCAAAGCGGCCAACGAGGGAGCCATTCAAACGAACATCGCCGCTCGACTCGATCCGTCCGATTAAAGAGCCGCCCTTGCGGATATCGCCGGCAAACAGCAGACTGCCAGCCAGGCAGAGGGTCCAAGCCAATCGACTCATGCGGACTCCTTCTCGAGCGGAACGGGATGGCGAAGATATTTCATCCAGCCTCGCTTCTCTCCATCTTTGTCTATCTTCTTCTGCCAGAGCTTTTGGAATTTCTTAAGGTTCTCACGCTCCCGCTTGTCAAGGAACTGGACCATTGCAGGATCCTGCTTGAGGATTTCCACTGAAGCCTGGCAGTCGCTGACCTCGCCGAGGAGGTGCTGGATCCTTTCCACCGCTTCCACGCGATCCTGCCAGCCCTTCGCAAACAAGGGCGCGAACAGTTCGAGAGTGTAGCGGAACCGCTTGGACTTGAGCCGGAACGCGTGCAGCGACTTCGAGCCCGCTCCGTGATCCTGGGCCTTTCTTCCTGCCCGAAAGAACTTGCTTGCCATGGCAGGCAGAATATCGGCCGCGAAGACCTCGATAGTCTTGGCTGCTTGCTTATGTGGCTTGGCCGCGATTGGAACTGCCTTCCACGCTCTTGCGAGATCCACTAATTCATCGGCAGCCTTACGCCGTTGCTCGTCCGTTCCTTCCGGAGGACTTTGCTTGGCCTCCGTGCAGAGAGCAATCGCGATATCGAAGTTCCGCACCTTGCCAGCAGCCTTTAGAATCCGCTTGCTGGTCTCCCGCAGACGCTTCAAGCCAGGGGCTAAGAACTCGTCTTCAAACACCTCAAGACTTTGATGCAGCCGGCGTGTGGCGACCCGCACATCGTGCATCGCGTCGGGAGTCCGCACACGTGAAACGCGGCGAACCTCTTTCTCGAAACGATCGACGAGTTTCGACGTGCTCTCAAGCGCGAACGCGCTAGTGTCCATACTCGACGTATACGCGATCAGAACTTCCAGCGCAATCCCATCGTGTCGATAATAGAGAGATAGAGATCATCAACGGCCGTCTCATCCTTGCGACCAGGCCGCCACATTGGTCAACTAGAGAGGGACACGAATCATGTATCAATACCTTAAGCAGCGTTTTGGCAGGCGAGACCTTTTCCATGGGGGAACCCTGGCGGCCCTGGCTGGTTTGTTTGGTGGTGGCAGCAAGACTGCGTCGGCGGCGGGAATCCAACTCGGTTCAAAGCTGTATGAGTCCATCGGTGTCAAACCGATCATCAATGCTCGTGGAACTTTCACGATCATCAGCGGCTCGCTAATGCTGCCCGAGGCTCGCGCGGCCATGACCGAAGCCGCTCAACATTACGTTCACATCGACGAGTTGCAGGCGGCCGTTGGCGCCCGCCTGGCGGAACTGACCAAGGCCGAATGGGGCATGATTTCGTGCGGATGTTCTGCGGCCCTGACCCACGCCACCGCGGCATGTCTGGCGGGAGGCAATCCGGATCTGCACGTGCGCATCCCGGATTTGCGTGGCTTTCCGAAGGATGAAGTCATCATCCCTAAGTATTCGCGGAATGTCTATGACGCCGCGATCCGTTCCACTGGTGCGAAAGTCGTCGAAGCCGGAACGATAGAGGAATTGGAAGCGGCGTTCGGTCCGAAGACGGCGATGATTTACATCTACGCCGGTCCGCAGTCTGAGGAAGGTCCAATGGCGACGCGGATCATCGCGCCGCTCGCCAAGAAGCATGGAGTGCCGATCGTGGTCGACGCGGCCGCCGAGATTCTGACTGTCCCCAACGTTCACCTGGAAGCTGGCGCCACTCTCGTCGCTTACAGCGGTGGTAAGTGCATTCGTGGACCTCAAACTGCCGGACTGCTTCTCGGGCGCAAGGATCTGGTGCAGGCCGCATGGGCTCACAGTGCGCCTCACCACGGCTATTCCCGGTCGATGAAGATCGGCAAAGAAGAGACCATGGGCATGCTCATGGCTGTCGAAATGTGGTTCAAGCGCGACCACAAGGCGGAATGGCAATCGTGGATGGATCGGCTCGATCACGTGGCCAAACGCCTGAAGTCCGTGGAGGGAGTCACTACGACAGTCGTCGAACCCAAGGGGCTTTCCAACAAGACTCCTTCGCTGGCGATCCGCTGGGATGCTGCCAAGATTGGTATCAACGGTGGAGCACTATCCCGCCACCTGATGGCAACGGAACCGCGCATTGCAATTCCAGCTGGAAATGGTGGGGTCTCGCTGACACCCTACATGTTGCAGCCTGGCGACGAGAAGATTATCGCGGACCGGCTCGTTGCAGTGCTCTCGAATCCCCCCAAAACTCAAGCTCCATCCACGGCGGCTCCCGCTACGGATTTGTCGGGCCGCTGGGATGTCAAGATCCAGTACCTCGCCTCCACCTCGGAGCACGTTCTGCATCTGAAGCAGAAGGGCAACCAAGTGGAAGGCACCCATCAGGGCGACTTCGTATCGCGTGACCTCGGGGGTTCCATCTTCGGCGACGAAGTGAATCTCTCCAGTTCTTACAACGAGCGACATGGCGATTCGCTGAACTTCCAGTTCGCCGGAAAGTTGTCGGCGAGCGGCGAGCTTTCCGGAAACCTGGATATGGGTGAATACTTGAAAGCCACGTGGACCGCCAAACGGCACGAGTACAGATCGCCGCGCGGCTAGAACCAGCAGCTAGTACGGCATTGCTTCCATCAGCTTGTAGCCGGTCATTCCGACAGGCAACAGGCTGGTGGGACGCAAGGCTCCCAGAACTACATTCCGATCCACTTCCGTCAGTGCCGAATACGAACTCGGTTTCCACCAACCCTGCACAGTCCGCACTTTTCCGTGGACCTTGCCGCCTTCCCCAATCTTGATCAAGCGCAGTCCAGCATCGATCACAGCGCGATAGGCTGCATCCGCGTTGGTCTTTTCGATTGACGCAGTGACCCCGGCCTTGCCTTTGCGCTCTTTCGCTTTGCGCAGGTTTTCGCGCTGAATCGCACCCTGCGGCTGCGTATTGATCCATTGTTCGACTAATGAATCATTGCCGACATACTTGTCGATCTCGATCTTTACGGCGGCCAACATCTGTTCGGTGTACGCGTAAGAATCGCCGAAGCTCCAACCCAGACCCGAAAAATATTTCAGCTTCCGGCTCCGGATATCGATCGCCTCGCCGGACCCGGATCCGCCATCCACGGTCGTGAACGCATCACCTGCCTTGGCGACGACGATTCCCACGTGGCCTGCCTGATCTTTCGAACCGGGACGCAGAAGATACCGAGCCTCGCCAGGGCCATTGATCATGTAGATATCGGCAACCCCAAGGTTCGGAGGGCTCGCCTGGTTGGCAGCATCGAATTCCTCGGTAGCCGCCTTCTCCGCCCCAGCGACGTCCTTCATGGTTTTAGCGGTCTTCATCATCGCCTGGAACCTCGCGTCGCCCAGCACGCTGCGGTCCTTTGTAAAGCCCATCAGCAGATCGATATTAGGCCCGTTCGGGGTGTTGATGCGCGGCATCTTCTGGGCGATCATGTCAGCCCCGGCTGCGTGATAAATCGCTCGCGCCGTCATGATGCATGTCGTACCCGTGGCGTTCGGCTTCGGCAAGCCATTCTTCACCGTCTTTGCATCGAACAAGCCGCCCAGCGAATAAAGCGGAATGAATTCTTCATTCTTGGAGTTCATGCCGGCGTGCGCGATTGCGATCTTGACGATCCGTTCGCTGGTATTGCCCGGAAATTCCGGGTAGAAAAGATACCGTTTGGCGTTGTCTTCCATCCTGGCCCGCAATGCGGAGCAGTTGAGCATCGCAAAGCGAAGCTGATGCAAAAAAGGGTTGACGCAATAGGCGCGCTTGCCGCTGCCATCGGTGCAATCCAAATGAAAGCTACCAATGACCAGGCCGGTGAGACCGGCAATCGCTACATTTCGCGCAACGGCGTCGGACCGGAGGTCCGAGGAATTCCGCGCGTATTCAATGCAATCGTCGGAAGGACTGGTTGCCAATTCCATGAGGATCGGGCCGATTTCCGCGGCCTTCGATCCATCGGTAAGTTTGAAAAGTTTTTCAAGGGTGGGTGAGTTCGCCATTTCGTTTTCCACCCACCCATGCGGCAGCTTTGGCGAAAACCTTGCACTCGAAAATCGAAATTAATTCGAACGCAAAGCTAGCATCGGGTCGATACGCGACGCTCGGCGCGCCGGGAGGTAACCGGCAAGCGCACCGACCGCAGTGAGAATCAGGAGCATTCCCGCGAACGTGATCGGATCTGTCGAGGTCACTCCAAATAGCATTCCGCTAAGGGCCTTGGTGAGGATCCAGGAGGCCGCTACGCCTATCAGCATGCCCAGGGCGGCGAGGCGCAGGGTCTGGAAGATGACCTGCCCCTGCAATTCTCGTGCTGAGGCTCCCAGGGCCATCCGTATGCCGATTTCCTGGGTTCGCTGAGCCACCGAGTAAGCGATCACGCCGTAAATGCCCAATGAGGCCAGCACGAGCGCGAAGGCCGAGAATCCGCCAAGCAGGATCACCACGAACCTTCGTGGCGAAACCGATTTATCCACCAACTGCTGCAAAGTGCGGAACTCGTTGGCAGGCAGGTTGGGGTCGATCGGGCGAAGCGCTTCACGAACGGCCGAGGCCAGGCTGGCAGCCGGCAGCTTGGTCCGAATTACGAGGTCCACGGCGGCATAGTCGCCGCTCTGACGAATCGGCAGATAGATCTCGCCACCTGCGCCTTGCTCCAGCGCCACGTGCCGGACATCTCCGACGACGCCCACAACCTCCCGGTCGCCGTCGGCGAACATCACAGTCTGCCCGATTGGGTTTCGGCCTGGGAATAGAATCCGCGCAAGGGTCTCGTTGATCATGATGACTTTTGGGGCAGTGTTGATGTCCCCAGCCGAGAATTCGCGTCCGGCTCGAAGCGACATGCCCATGACCCGAACATAACCTTCGCTGACAATGCGTACGAACGCATCCGGCGGAGGATGGCTCTGGGAATACGATTCGCCTTTCGCTCCGACACTCCAACTACGGTTGTGCCCGAGCGGCAGGACATCGGTCAAGCCCGCGGATTCGATGCCCGGAACATTCTGGACGCGGGATAAGAGATCCGTAAAATAGGCGTTTCGCTTGGGGAACGTGTCGTATTGCTGGCTGGGATCCACGCGCAGGGCAGCGGCCTGCGCCGGCCGAAATCCCAAGTCAACATCGAGTACTCGCAGGAAACTGCGGATCAGAAGTCCTGCCCCAACCAGCAAAACGCAGGCAAAGGCGATCTCAGCAATCACCAGCGACGAACGGATCCAATGTTGACTCTTGCCCTCGCTCGAACCACGGTTGGCGTCTTTCAAGGAATCGTGAAGTCCACCTTCAGCATGGGCGCGCAAGGCCGGCACAAGGCCAACGATCACGCCGGTTAGAATCGCGATCAGCAGTGTGAAGCCGAGCGCGCTGCCGTCGACGTGAATACTCTCACGCAGCGGGATCGAAATCGCGTCCAACTTCGTGAGCAGCCGGGTACCCGCGAATGCCAGCAGTAGGCCTAGAAGTCCGGCGCCACAGGAAAGCACGACGCTCTCCGTCAACATCTGCCGGATCAGGCGGCCACGACCCGCGCCCATCGCCACGCGAATTGCGATCTCCTTCTGCCGGGCTGAAGTCCGGGCCAACTGCAGATTGCAGAGGTTCGCACAGACGATCAGCATCACGACGCCGACGGCGCAGGAAAGCACAAGCAAGGCTGGGCGAAACTGTCCGCTGACGTGCTCGTCCAGCGATCCTGCTCTGAATTTTAAGGATCCACGATCGTTTCGGATGCGAATGGGCTCGCTCATCGTCGCCAGTTCCGCGTTGGCTTGTTCCGCCGTGAAGCCTGGTTTCAGTCGTCCCACCATCGACAGGGTGTTGCCCATCGAATTGACCTCTGGCGTGAGCGGCAGCGGAAAATACAGATCGACACGGGTGCCTGGCGCGAAGATGGATCCAAAGTCGAATTCCGCGGGGGTGACGCCCACGACGGTAAACGACCTGTCGTTCAAAGTAAGTTGCCTGCCAACGATCGATGGATCTGAGGCGAAGCGCCTGGTCCAGAGATTGTGACTGAGCATCACGGCTGAGGTGCGGATCGACTTGCATTCATCCGGCGTAAAAACGCGGCCAAGCTGCGGCTGGATTCCGAGCAGCGGGAAAAATCGCTGCGACACAGGGACACCGGTGAAGCGCTCCGGTTCCCCTGCGCCAGTCATCTTACTATCTCCGATGCCGTAAAACGCAAAATAAGCAGCGACGTCCGAAATGGATTGCGTCTGTGCGCGCATGTCGAGGAACGCTCCAACTGGTACGGTCAAACCGGACAGGTCGCCCGCTTTGGCGGTGTTTGAAATCCACACGAGTTGACTGGGATCCTGAAATGGCAGCGGCCGGATGAGCAGGGTGTTGACGACGCTGAAGACTGTCGAACTGGCTCCGATGCCGAGAGCTACGATGAGAGTCGCAAAGGTTGTGAACCCCGCATCGCGGCGGAGCGTGCGAAGCGTATAGCGCAGGTCCTGCAACAGGGTATCGAGGAAAGGAAGTCCACGGACTTCGCGATGCGCCTCCTGCAATTGCGTCGACGCACCTACCTGGATCCTCGCCTCGCGTCGCGCTTGCTCGGGATCCATACCACGGCGGACGTATTCTTCCGCGATCATGGCGACGTGCGACTCCAACTCGTCGTTGAACTCGCGATCAAGATCCGAGGATTTGAAAAAGAATGCGCGGCATCGGGCAACCCATTGTTTGATCGAAGTCCACATATTCTTACTCGTGGCCTCCACCAAGCTGCAGCAACTTGCCCATCACACCAGCGATTCGCTCCCAGTTTTCAGTTTCCGCAACAAGCTGCTTCCGCCCCGCCTTTGAGATCGAATAATACTTTGCCTTGCGGTTGTTGTCCGAAGTTCCCCACTCTGCATTCAACCAGCCCTTTTGTACGAGCCGGACCAGGCAGAGATAGATGGTTCCCTGGTTCACGAGTAACGCTTCATCGCTCAGTTGCTCGATGCGCCGTGCGATGCCATAGCCGTGCAATGTGCCCATCGCATCGAGTGTCTTGAGGACCATGAGGTCCAAGGTGCCCTGCAGAATTTCGGATTTTGTGTCGCTCATGCGGATCTCCTGTGGGTTGTATACATGAGCGTGCCATTGTTCCTGTGGGATGTTAAGAGGAGTCCTTCATCTTAAAATGGGCTTTTGGTAGTTGTCTGCTCAAAAACAAGGAGAACAAATTAATATGAAGACGCAAGGAAGTGCGGTATGGCGCGGAGGAATTAAAGAGGGCAAGGGTGCGATCAGCACCAAGAGTGGAGCCCTGACATCCTACCCCTATGGCTTTCGGAGCCGTTTTGAAGGGACGCCAGGAACGAATCCTGAGGAACTGATCGGAGCCGCCCATGCTGGCTGTTTCACCATGGCACTGTCGCTGATTTTGGGTGAAGCGGGCTTCACTGCCGAACAGATGGATACGACCGCTGAGGTCACGCTCGATAAGGTCGACAACGGATTTGCTATCACTGAGGTTCACCTCACCCTGAAAGCGAAGATCCCCAATATCGACGCCGCGAAATTTCAGGAATTGGCGGGGAACGCCAAGGCGGGATGCCCTGTGTCAAAGCTGCTGAACGCGAAGATCACCCTTGACGCCTCGCTAGCTCAATAAGTTTCCAGATCTGCCCCAAAATTGGGCCGAAGCTAACAGAATTTTGCTCCGGCCCACTCCCTCATAGTAGATTCCAATTATCCTGCGTCCCCGGCCACCGTCTGAAAGCGGTATACTTTACAAAGTTGACTTTAGTGCAAGAGAGGGGTCTCTTGTCTCGATTTGTCTGACCAAAAACTGACTTAAGGAGTAATGCATGAAATCTCTGCGCATCAGCGCACTGCTGCTCACCATGCTACTGGCCTTCAGTTCCGTCGCCGTCAAGGCGCAGGTGCTGTATGGCTCAATCGTGGGAGTTGTGGATGATCCGACCGGGGGAACAATCCCAAACGCGAAGGTAACAGCCACGAATCCCGCCACGGGACTGGTGCTTGAGGCAACCACCGATACGTCGGGGTCCTACACCATTCTCAATGTTCTGCCCGGCTTATATGACGTCAAGGTATCGATGCAGGGCTTCAAAACCCAGTCCCGTACCGGCGTATCTGTAAATGCCAACACGGTTACCCGTACGGACGTCCGCATGGACGTCGGCTCCCTGAGCGAGCAAGTAACCGTTGCAGCCGAAGCCGTCGTGCTTCAGACGGACAAGGCTGACACCCACACCGAAATTAGCTCGAACCTGGTCAAATCAATGCCTCTGCCTGGTTATCGCAACTACCAGAGCATGATCAACCTGGTTCCCGGCGCAACGCCTGCGGCGTTCCAGAATTCTGCAACCGATTCGCCGGGCCGTTCGCTCCGCACCAACATTAACGGAACGAATGCCAACAACAATGTGACCCGCATCGACGGCGCCGCCTCAGTAAACCTCTGGCTGCCCCACCACGCCGGCTACGTAATGCCTGCGGAAATGCTCGACGCAGTGAACGTCACCACCACCGCCGGCGATGCCGAGCAGGGTATGGCTGGCGGCGCCGCGATCACCCTCGTGACCAAGTCCGGCACGAATGATCTGCACGGCAGCGCCTTCTGGTACCACGACAATCAGCATCTGCGCGCGCGCAACTTCTTCTTCACGCCGACCACGGTTAAGCCCGTTAGCATCTACAACAATTTCGGCGGCACCATCGGTGGACCGATCAAGAAGAACAAGCTGTTCTTCTTCTACTCTTACGACAACACCAAGCAGCGCAATGGATCCTTCGGCACCTATTCCGTGCCGACCGCCGATATCCGTGGCGGTGACTTCAGCAACACCGGCACGGTTATTTACGATCCCCAGAGCAGCGCGACTGTCGCCGGACGCACCCCGTTCGCCGGCAACCGCATTCCCTCTGCGCGCATCAGCCCGATCGCACAGAAGATTCAGTCGTACTATCCGAATCCGAACATCGGCACCGCGCTGAGCAATTTCGCTGTCGGAGCCACGCCGCAGTTCAATCGCTATTACAACGATGTGAAAATTAACTGGAACCGCAGCTCCAATCACACGATCTGGGGCCGCTTCGGCCAGATGAACGCGCTCGTTGGCGGCATTGGCGTCTTCGGCGACGGCGTTGGACCCGCACCAGGTTCCGATCCTGGCTTGGGCGACACTCGTGTTCGCAACAGTTCAGTAGGTCATACCTTCACCCTGTCCCCGTCACTCGTCCTCGATGGCGTCTTCGGATTCCAGCGCCAGGATCAGGTTGTGAAGGGCCAGGACTTCGGCAAGGACTTCTCAGCGACCCTCGGCATCCCCGGCCTTGGTGGCCCCGATCCGCGCCAGCAGGGCTTCCCGAACATCTCCATCAACGGCTACAACGGCTTTGGCGTCCCGAACTGGATGCCCCTCGAGCGCATTGAAGAGAGCTTCACCACGACGCACACTCTGCGTTGGATCAAGGGCAAGCACAACTTCGCATTCGGCTTTGACGGCGTTCTGCACCGCATGAATCACTGGCAGCCGGAATTGGGCGCTGGTCCTCGCGGCGCATTCGACTTCAACGGCGGCCTCACCGGCACCGGTTCCTTCAACAACTTCAACGCTTATGCACAGTTCCTCCTGGGCACGCCTCAGAGTATCCAGAAGAGCCTCCAGTACATTCTCGCCACCGCGCGCGAATGGCAGTTCGGCACCTACGTGCAGGATCGCTGGCAGGTAAGCCGCAAGCTGACCCTGAACTTCGGCTTGCGTTACGAATACTATCCGCTCATGGGCCGTTCCAACGGCAAAGGCATCGAGCGCCTCGACCCCGAGACCAACATCGTGTATCTCGGCGGCCGTGGCAATGTGCCACGCGACAACGGCTTCTCGGTCAGCAAGCTTTTGTTTGCTCCCCGCCTCGGTGCTGCCTATCGCATGGATGACAAGACAGTGTTCCGCGCTGGCTATGGTTTGAACTACAGCCCGCTCCCCTGGTCGCGTCCCCTCCGCGGTATGTACCCATTGACAGTCAACTTCGCATTCGTCGCGCCTGATGCCAACACTGGCATTCGTTCGCTGGCTGAAGGCGTCCCGCCTGTCTTCGGACCCGACGTTTCGTCCGGTCAGGTTACTCTTCCGGGCGTCGCCGACATGCGCAGCCCCTATGCTGGCGAAATCAACCGCGGCTACATCCAGAGCTGGAACGTCACTCTCGAACGCAAACTGCCGGGCGAGATCATCACCAGCGTCGCTTACGTTGGCACCGCCACCACCGACCAATTGGCTGACCTCGACATCAACTCGGGCCAAGTCATTGGCGCCGGTAACGCGGGCCGTCCGTACTCTTCCCGTTTTGGACGCAACATCGCGACCTTGATGTGGAACGGCTACCTCAGCAGCAACTACCACTCGTTGCAGACGTCGGTTCGCCGCCAGGCCCGCAACCTCATGTTGCAGGGAGCTTACACCTGGTCCAAGGCAATCAACTACGCTGATGATGAAGGCTGGCAGGGAACCACCTGGAATTGGAAGCCGGTGTTCGAGCGGAACCGCGCCGCGGCCGGTTATGATCGCCGCCACATCTTCCAAATGGGCTACGTCTACGATCTTCCGTTCGGAACTGGCCAGAAGTGGCTCAGCAACGGACCAGGGAAAGTCGTGCTCGGTGGCTGGAGCTTGAGCGGTATCACGGCTGCCTACACCGGCACCCCGTTCACGCCGACATCCCCCAGCGGCACGCTCAACCTGCCCGGCAACACGCAGACAGCCGATCAGATCAGTTCCACCATCAACCGCACGGAAGGCATCGGCATCGGCAAGACCTTCTATGACACGTCGGCGTTCGCGCCGGTCCGCCTCGCAGCGGGTGAAGTCGGCCGTTTCGGCTCCATGGGCCGCAACAGCATGCGCAACCCTGGAATCTTCCGCAACGACCTGACTCTTTCGAAGTCCTTCAGGATGTTCGAGCGCGTCAGCACCTCGTTCCGCGCGGAAGCGTATAACTTCACCAACAGCCGTTTGTCGACTAGCTTCTCTTCCACCGACGTGACGAATGCGAACTTCCTTCGCGTTCTGAGCGCCACCGATGAGCGGCAGTTCCGCTTCGGCCTCCGCTTCCAGTTCTAACCGACGGGAAGTAATTCGCAGGATAGAAGGCGGTCCGTTTCGGCGGGCCGCCTTTTGCTTTGTACTTATGATTTGTGACCATAGGATTATGCGGCTTTGGTTGGCTCTCTTTGCAGTTTGCAGCACGCTCTTGGCGCAAACACAGGCACAGTTAGCTCAAGCTGCGGCGGCGAAGAGTCACATGGAAGCGGGACGTTTCGCTCAAGCCGCGACCTTGTACGGCCAGCTTGTGCAAGCGGTCCCCGGTAATCCTGGATTGTTGTTGAACCATGGCCTGGCGCTGCATATGGCCGGCCAGGACGCGGCTGCGATTCCGGTGCTTCGTAGCGCGCTGAAACTGAATCCTGAAATCCCTCCTGCACTGCTGTTTCTTGGAGCGTCCCTGCTGCGCACCGGCAAGCCGGCCGAGGCGATCGCGCCAATCGAGAAATTCACGTCATTCGAGCCGGATCATCTGGAATCGCGCATCATGCTGGTGGATGCTTGCACCCAAACGGGACAGATGCGCAAAGCAATTCCTCACCTCGAAAAGATTACCGAGATCGACCCGAAGCGGACGGAAGCATGGTACGAACTTGGGCGCGCGTATGAAGGTTTGGCTTTTGACACGTTCGGGCAGCTTGAGAAGGCGTTCCCCGAATCCGGTCCGTTTTTCGCTCTGCTGGCGCAATCGCGATCCAAATCGAGCCAACGCCGCGCGGCGTTTTTCTTTTATCGCAAGGCACTAGCCAAGTCTCCCGGTCTGCGCGGACTGCATACGGCAGTTGCTGAGATCTACCGGCAAAATGGCAGTGCCGACTGGGCGTCGGCGGAAGATTCGGCGGAAGCCAAGTTGGGATTGCCGGATTGCTCCAGCGGCACTAAAACAGCCGAATGTGAGTTCCATGCCGAACGATACTACGGCGCGCTGCAGTTGACCCAATCCGCGCGACCCACGGCCGAGGATCTGTACTGGCGAGTCCGCTCGTACAACATGCTAGCGCGCGATGCGTTCGCCCGTTTAGCGGCGTTACCGGAATCACCTGAGTCGTACCGGTTGCTCGCGGAAACGAGCCGCGAACAGGGTCGCCATCCAGAAGCTGTCGCGGCCTGGAAAAACGTCGTGAAGCTCGCCCCGAATCGTCCGGATTTCCAGCGCGAACTCGCGTCAGCCCTGATGGATGCGAAGCAGTATGCGGAGGCCCAAAAGCTGATGGACTCTCTGCTGAAGGCTGAACCCGATGCAACGGATCTCAATCACCTGCAGGGCGATCTGTACCTGGCCCAGCAGATGACAGAGCCTGCCGTTCGCTTTCTTGAAAAGGCGGTCCGCAAGGATCCGCGAGCCTTGCCCGCTCGTGCCTCCCTGGCCCGCGCGCTTCTGGCGGATGGCAAGCCTGCATTAGCGCTGCCCCACGTCACCGCCGCTCTGCCGCTCGATACCGACGGAAGTCTTCAGTTCCAGTTGGCTCGCGCGTATCAGGCCGCAGGGCAAGCCGATGCGGCTGCCACGGCCATGAAGCGCTATCAGGAGTTCAAGACGCGCAATAGCAAGCAGGAACAGGTCCTGGAAGACGAGCTCAAAATCACCGCGCCCCCGCAGTAGGGTTGGACCTATGCGATATCTCTTGTTTCTGTGTGTAGTCGCGTCCGCCCAGGAGATTCATTTCGCGCCAGCGCCAACGAACCTCAAGTTTGTACTGGAAAACAGCCCCACCGCTTCGAAGCACATGGTCGAAACCATGCCGGGTGGAATCGCAGTTTTTGATTACAACCGCGATGGCCGACCAGACCTCTTCTTCGCGAACGGAGCGGCGCTGCCAGCTCTGAAAAAAGACGGGGCCAAGTTTCACAATCGCCTGTTTCGCAATGAAGGCGACTGGAAGTTCACCGACGTAACGGATGAAGCTGGGCTCGCCGGCGTCGGGTATTCGCTAGGAGCTGCGGCCGGAGACTTCGACAATGACGGCAACATCGACCTCTTCGTCGCTGGGCTCTATCAGAACACTCTGTACCGCAATCTCGGCGGCGGCCGCTTCGCCGACGTGACGGAGTCGTCTAAGATCCGCAGCAATGAATGGAGCGTCGCCGCCGGATGGTTCGACTTCGATGGCGATGGCAAGCTCGATCTGCTGGTCACCAACTATGGCCGCATTGATCTGCAGAATCCCCGATTCTGCGGCGACACGGCTCGCGGTTTACGCGTCTATTGCCATCCCCGATACTTTGATCCTCGGCCAAATCAGCTGTACCGGAACTTGGGCGGCGGAGTCTTCGAAGATGTATCTATAGCCTCCGGTATCGCGGCGCATGCCGGCCGCGGCATGTCCGTTGTCTTCGCGGACTATGATGGTGATGGCAAACCCGACGCGTTCGTGACCAATGATGGTCTCCCGAATTTCCTTTTCCATAACCTCGGCGGCGGCAAGTTCGAGGAATCCGCCCTGCTCGCTGGCGTCGCGTTGCTCGACCACGGCAAACCAGTCGCCAGCATGGGCGCGGATTTTCGCGATTATGACGATGACGGACGCCCGGACATCATTTTCACAGCGCTGAGCGGTGAGACATTCCCAGTGTTCCGCAACCTTGGCAAGGGTTTGTTTCAGGACTCCACGCACGTATCCCAGATTGCGCGGCTGTCCAACGCTTACGCCGGCTGGGGCGTTGGATTCGCAGACTTCGACAACGACGGCCGTAAAGACGTCTTCACGTCGAATTCGCACGTCAACGACATCGTCGAGAAGTTCGAAGCCGCCGTGTATAAACAGGCCAATACGGTCTTCCGCAACGCCGGCAACGGGAAGTTCGCTTCCGTTTCCAATGCCGGCCTGGACACGGCGCTCAAAGCCCATCGAGGAGCGGTGTTCGCCGACCTGGACGGCGACGGCAAGCTCGACGCAGTTGTAACCGTGCTGGGAGAACCGGCGGAGCTTTGGCGAAACACCTCGGTTGGTTCGAGCAACTGGATCGGCATCCAACTCGAAGGTACGCGTTCCAACCGCGACGGCATCGGAGTCGAAATTCGCATCGACGGACAAACGAATCTCATGACGAGCAGCACCAGCTACGCGTCGTCTGTGATCGCGCCGGTGCATTTTGGACTGGGATCCAAAACAAAAGTCGATCGCATCGAAGTGAAGTGGCCGGCAGGAGCCAGGCAAGTGGTCACTGGAGTTGCCGCGAACCAGATTCTCAAGCTCGTCGAACCTCGCGGGTTGTGATTTAATCGTTCAGGAACGACCGACCCATGAATCGCCGCAACTTCGCAATTACCGCCGCTGCTGGAATGGCAGCCAAGACAGCCGTTAAAGCTGCTCCGCCGCCGAAGATCACGCCGTGGTCGCCAGGCCTGAAGATGGGGTTGCAACTCGGCGCGAATCCAAGCGACGAAGATTTGCAGTTCATGAACCAGCTTGGCGTCCGCTACGCCGCCGTCACTATTGACCGCAAAGACGACAATGTGGACAACATGCGACGCATCAAAGCAAAGGTCGAATCGGCCGGACTCCGCGTGTGGAACATCGGTCACGATGGCAATCGCAATCAGGAAGAGATCGTCCTGAATCTGCCAGGTCGCGACGAGCGTATCGAAGCCTACAAGCGTTACATCCAGAACTGCGGCAAGGCCGGGATCCGCTACATCACTTACGCCCACATGGGCAACGGCATCTGGCATACGGATCGCGAGACGACGCGCGGCAATGCCTCGGCGCGCGGCTTCAACCTCGCTCTAGGTGGCGAAGGGTTGTGGGCAGGCAAGATCTTCAAAGGTCCGCTTTCCCATGGGCGTACGTTCACCGAGAACGAGCTATGGGACAACTACGAGTACTTCATCCGAAAGATTGCTCCAGTCGCCGTCGAGAACAACGTATTTATCGGGATCCACCCGGACGACCCGCCGGTCCCGATGTTGGCGGGCGTGCCGCGCTGCATCTTCGGCAATTTTGAGGGCTACAAGCGGGCTTTGGAGATCGCTAACTCTTCCCACATCGGCATCTGCTTCTGTATCGGGACCTGGCTCGAAGGCGGCGAACTGATGGGCGCGGATGTCGTGACTGCCATCAAGTACTTCGGGGAACGCGGCAAAATCTGGAAGGTGCACTTTCGCAATATGAGCGCGCCTCTGCCGCACTTTGTCGAGACATTCGTCGACAACGGTTACTACGACATGTATTCGGCTATGAAGGCGCTGCGCGAGGTGAACTTCGACGGCGTCATCATCGGCGACCATTTCCCCACCATGGTGGGAGGTCCACGCATGGCGGTGGGTTACACGGTCGCGTGGATCCGAGCGATGATCGACCGCGCCAACGCGGAAGCCGCCAAGATCTCCTAGACTTCGTCCAAGGGCTGCGTGGCGTCGCCGAACTGCGGCTGCCGCACATTCATCTTGTCCATCATCGAGAGGAACAGGCGGCACATCTGCCGCTCCGGCTTCTCGCGATAATCAAGCACCCGTCCGCCTTTGATGCGTCCGCCTCCGCCGCCGAGCAGCACTACAGGGAGTTGGCGCGCCTCATGGTTGCCGGTCAGCATGCTTGAGCAGTACAGCAGCATCGTGTTATCCAGCAGCGTCCGCGGACCTTCCTGGATCGCGTCCAACTTGCCGGCCAGATAGGCTACCTGCTTGAGGAAGAACTGATTGACCTTAAGCCAGTCCGCAGTGTCCGAATGCGACAGCAGATGGTGAATCATGTAGTCGACACCCAGGTTCGGGAAACGCAGCGAACTGTGGTCGTTATTGAGTTTGAGTGTAGTAATGCGGGTGGTGTCGGTTTGGAACCCCAACACCACAATGTCCGCCATCAGCCGCATATGGTCGGCAATATCCTGCGGGATGCCGTCAGCCGGACGCGCCATATTCGGCTTGTCCAATGTCGGCCGCCAGCCTTGCATTTGGCCCTTCTTGCCGGCGTTGGCAATGCGCTGTTCGACGTCGCGAACCGAATCCAGATACTCATCAAGCTTGCGTTGGTCAGTGGCGCTGATGTCGCGCCGCAACCGTCCCGCATCAGCCAGCACAGCATCTAGAACGCTCTGATCAGCCTTGTTGGCTTCGTCCTTGAAGAGCCGGTCAAACGCCAGCGCGGGGTAAATCTCAAGCGGAGTGGGCGTCGTCGGAGAGCTCCACGAAATATGGGAGCTGTACAACATCGAGTAATTCTTGTGAACCGAAGGATTCGATTTCTCGCAGCCCAGTACGAGGCTCGGGACTTTGGTGGACCCGCCATAGCGCTGCGCCAGAAGTTGATCGATGCTGGTGCCGGAACGGATCTCGCCTCCCGACGCCAGTGGAGCTCCGGATAGCATGTTGCCGGTTTGCGAACTGTGGATGTTGCCCTTGAGAGCCTCGGCATTGAAGAGGCCGCGAATGAAGACCATCTTCTCGCGCAGGTCCTGTAGTGGGGCAAGCACCTGCCCCAGTTCCATCTGTTTGCCTTCGCCCTTAACCCACCATTCCTTACTGTGGAAGCCGTTACCGGAAAACAGAACGGCCAGCCGCACGGGAGCTTCGCTGCTGGACTTCTTCTCGTCACCCCATACGGGCATCGATTCCAACCAAGGCAGAGCCATACTCACGCCCAAGCCTCGCAGCATATGGCGGCGGGAGAATCGATGGCGGTTGAGTTTGTGGATGTTTTCCATTGGCGCTATTCCTCCGGCGCGGCGTCGCGCCCACGTATGTTACGAAACTGCGGACTTCTCACAATCATCTCAATTGCCGTGCTGACCTGCGATTGAGCAGCCGTGGCCTGCATTTGATCCAGCAGTGGTTCGTCGGATAGCTGCACGGCCCGCCCCAGAGCGTAGCCCAGCAATTTGCGGCAGAACTGACGAACGAAAGCATCGCGGCCCTTGGTCAGCAGATACTGCCGCAACCCGTCCAGGCCGTCGATCTCCGTGCCGTCCAGGACCTTCGTCTTCGTATGGATCAGGCGGCCGCCAAGGTCCTTGTCGCGCCACCTCCCGATTGCGTCGAACTGCTCCAGCGAATATCCATACGGATCGATCCGTCTGTGACAGGTGAAGCAGCGCGCGTCGGACGTATGTTTCTCGGTGAGTTCGCGCATTGTGAGCGTGATGTTCGCCTCGTCTTCGGGAAGCTGCGGCACGTCTTTCGGAGGCCGCGGCAATTTGTCCCCAAGCAGGACTTCAGCCACCCAGTTCCCTCGCAAGATCGGACTCGTGCGCGAAGCGCCGGACTGCTTGGCGAGCGTGGAAGCCTGTCCCAGAACTCCACCGCGTGAGCGAGCCTTCATGCCTTCCACCCGACGCCATTCCTGCCCCGTTACGCCGTCGATACCGTAGAAGCGAGCGAGAGATTCGTTGACGAAAGTATGATCGGCATTGATAAGACTGAGCACTGGGCGATTCTGTTGGAAGAAGTCTGTGAAGAACAGGATCGACTCTTCGTACATGTCGGCTCGCAGTCCGCGAAAGGCGGGGAAATGACGTTCGCTCTTTTCATCGAGAGTATCGAAGTCGCGTATGTGCAGCCAGGACGTTCCGAACTCCGTCGCCATGCGCCTCACTCGGGCATCACGCAGCATCCGACGCGCCTGCGCCACGATTCCCTCAGCGGTCCGAAGCTTGCCCGATGCCGCTGCCGCTCGCAGTTCCGCGTCGGGTTGAGAAGACCACAAGAAAAAACTCAACCGGCTTGCCAGTTCCCAGTCCGTGACGGGAGTTGCCGTCGCTCCGGCCACCGTTTTCTCAGTTCGATAGAGAAACGCCGGACCCGTCAGCACCCGAGCCAACGTCATGCGCAACGCGTCTTCATGCGGCAATTCCTGTTTCCGCAGCTTGGCGTACAACGCTCGCAATTCTTCTTTTTCGACTGCTACGGTCGGCCTGCGGTAAGCGCGGTTCGCTAGATCTATTACGGCCTCCAGTTGCTTGGGCTCGGCGGTGACTAGTTGATCCCGGAACGCCGCGGCGCGGTCCTGAATCGGCTTTCGCAACGGCTCGAACTTGGTCGGATCCGCATCCTGGGTCGCGAATTGCCACAACTGTTCGAATGCGTCCACCATGAGCAACGGCGACCGGCTGATGAAATGCAGTTGATCCCAGAGACGGTCAAGCCGGAACTTCTCACGGTCGTTTAAGAGCAGCCGGGACAGATGCTGATCTTCACGATGAAAGAGTGTCATCGTGACCACTTCGTCCACTGGAACGATCTTGGTGTAACAGAGCGAAGCCGGAAACAGCATGCGAAATTCCTCGAATACTGCTTCGACGCGCCGCCGTGCCGCACTGCCGTCGTTGACAACTACAGGCATCGCATAGGACACGGTTTGATTGTTCGATGTCCACGTGCCGTCCGCCGTGCGAACGCTGGTTCCGCTCGGATGCAAACCGTCCAGACCATATACCGGCCGCGTGGAGAAGACCTGCAGTTGGACGCTGCCCTCTGCTGTTGGCTCCAAGGAGCCGGTTACGGCAAATTCGCTATCTGCAACGAGATCCGCGGGGAGGCGAATCTCCGTCACTGAAGGAGCCTGTACCCGCAGATTCGCTCGATCGAACATGGTGGGATCCAGTCCCCATTCCGATGTTCCGGAATCGGCCGCCACATCAGTAAAGAGGGGACCCGCGAGTGAAGTGAGTTGGCGATAGAGGATGCCGTCCGGCGTCTTGGCGTCTGGCGCGTTGGATGTCGTCAACAGTCGCTGCAAACCTTCCGCCAGTTCGCGCTTCTCGCTAGGGTCCTCAGCTGCTTGCCAGCGCGCCAGCAGCGATCCGCGGGGTATCAGCGTACCTTCGGTCACCGCGGCGACTGGTTCGCTGTAGAAGCTCCAGACGCCTTCGCGGCCAACAGCATCAGCGTGCGGGTTGCCCGCAAGCAAGCTGCCTGAGACGTCGCTCGACAGCGACCATTTTTCCGCAGTACCAGTGAGGCTCAGTTCTACGTCCGTCAGATCGCAGGAGGCATTGCCATCTCGAGGACCAATCAGCACCGAGACCAGATCTCCCTTGCGGATCGAGACCTTCTCGAATGGACCAACGCTGACCGGCATCGCCGCGCGCGCGAAGCCTTCCGCCAGCCTTTGACGGGTTCCGCCACGCCGAAGTTCCAGGGACCACGCGATGCCATTGCCGCATTCGGCGTGCGCCGGCAGAATCGTCGCCCCAATCCTCAAGACAGAAGCAAGTGGACTCAACCAGCCAACAGCCGCATAGTGGGTCGAACTCGGCAGCAACGCCACCGCTCGGCCCTTCAAATTTCCTGGTATGCGGACATGCTGGCTACTCGAATTCGCGTAAACCCCAGGTTGCTTGCCGCCGCCCCAACCCTGCACGAAATCGAATGTGGCGACCTTCTCCGCCCGCGTGGTCAGTTTGTCCACCCGAATCGGTGGGGCGCCGTCGCTCAGGCCCAGATAGTCAAACCACGCCTTGCGAACCGACGGATCCACCGCGCTTGCCGGAACGAGACCCGCAGCGGCATGCAGAGCTTGAGCGGTGGAGGACGTGACCAGTTGGCGCTGACGTGTTAACGCTCCCGCCAGACCTTTGACATCTCGCAAGCGAATTGGAGGGCGACCCGGAATCGAGATCCGCGGCTCCTTCCAGATCACCCGGTCGCCGGTCGTGCCGTCCCCCGCGTCACCCACTGCCAGAAAGACCTTGGCCTCACCGTTCACAACCTGGATCTTCGTCCGGAACTCCTGTACCGAGACTACCGGCGAAACGGGTTCCATCCAGGCTTTTGGACCGTCTTCTTTTCCGATGTGTCCAACGCTACTGAACTTCCATAACGTCTGCTGCCAGAGTTCGATTTCAGCTACCATCGCCGCGACATCGGCGGGAGTGGAGGCCAGACGCCAACGCTTCCGCAAGCCTTCCATCAGGGGCGACGGACGCTGCAGCGGTCCCGTCATCGCATTCACCAGAATCCCTAAATACTTGGGGCTGAGCTTTTGCGCCTGGGCGACACTTTGAACGGTCTTTCCTGACTTCACAGCCAGCGAAGCGCCCAAGTATTTGTTGAGAGGCAAGGCTCCTCCGCGGTTCTTATCGAGCGCGATGCCTTGCTGAGTAACCGTCTCTGCGCCGCCCGATTCGGTGAACTGCGCGTAGAGCCCTCGGATATCGGCCAGGGTTTCGTTCGTCCAATCGCGCCGTGACGTTGAAGGCGAGAACCGAATGCCATCAGGAAGCAGCACGGCATGGTTGGCCACCTGCTTCGCCGCGTCCAGGTACTTGGTGACCAGCGCGGGAGACATCACCAACGAGTTGCCAGTATTGGTAAAGCCCTCCCCGGCTGCCCCGTCTGCCGGAAATTCTTTGGCGGGCTCCAGGGTGGCGATGCCCGTGAGATCGCGGATCGTGTACGTGTATTCCGCGTTGTTCAACCGCCGTAGCACGACTGGCCCAGGATCGCCGGCGCGTGTCTGCGCGGCGTGCTTTAGGGATGCGCGAACCGAATCTACGAAACGAAGCCGTTGCTCGACCGAAGGTTGCGGCATGCCCTTGGGAGGCATCTCTCCCAACGAAATTTGTTCGACCACCGACTGCCAGACCTTGGGGTGTTTCAAGACTTCCGCCTGGGACGTAAATCTTTCCAGGTCCAGATCGCCGGTGTGCCGCGCCGTCGAATGACATCCCAGACAATACTGCTTCAGCACGGGCTGCAAATCGCGTTCGAACGGACCATCCGCCGCAGTCATGGGCAACAGGAACAACGTAACGGCGGCGAACAGGCTGCGCAAGGTCATTAGGGTTCACTCCATTTTGCTGTAGCGCCACTCGCTACGGCAAATTCATTCGGCGACAATAAAAGCTCATGAAGGTTCACCTGATCGATGGAACGTATGAGCTGTTCCGGCATTTTTTTGCCGTGCCGTCCGCTTTGGATACGAGCGGCAATGAAGTCGGCGCTACGCGCGGCGTCCTTACGTCGGTGATCGGCATGCTCGAGAATGGCGCAACCCATGTTGGCGTGGCGACCGACCATATCATCGAGTCGTTCCGAAACGACCTCTATGCCGGCTACAAAACCAGCGAGGGTATCCCGGAACCGCTGCATCGCCAGTTCCCGGTGCTGGAAGAAGCCTTGCAGGCGATGGGCGTCAAGGTCTGGCCAATGGTGAAATATGAAGCCGATGACGCGCTGGCATCTGCCGCCCACCAAGCCGCGCTCGATGAACGAGTCGAACAGGTTCTGATCTGCACTCCTGACAAGGATCTTGCCCAGTGCGTGGTAGGCGATCGCGTGGTGCAATCCGACAGACGCCGGGAGATTCTCAGGAACGAAGCGGGCGTGATCGAGAAATGGGGAGTGAAGCCCGAGTCGATTCCAGATTATCTGGCAGTCGTCGGCGACTCTGCGGATGGCTTTCCAGGACTCCCCGGTTGGGGGCCTAAGGCTGCGTCACTGACACTCGCGAAGTATCCTCATTTCGAGGACATTCCAAAAGATTACAAGCAGTGGAATCCGGCAATTCGCGGAGCCCAGCGGCTTTCGACAGTGCTGTTCGAACAGTGGGAATCGGCACTGCTATATCGAAAGCTGGCGACGCTCGTCGTGGATGTTCCGGTGTTCGATTCTGTGGACGATCTGGAATGGAAAGGCTGCGGACCGGACTTTGAAACGTATTGCGCGCGTATACAGGCTCCAAACCTATATACGCGCGCAATGGCTATTTCGAAATAGCGTTGACTACCAGGTAACCTTCAAAGACAACTGCCAGGAACGGGCGGTGTCCTGACCGGTGATGGTTCCCCACGAAGGGCTGGTCGGATCGGTGTTGGGATCCGACAGATTCGGGTGATTCATCGCATTGAAGGTTTCCGCGCGGAACTGAGTGGTGAACCGTTCGGTGATCTTGAAGTTCTTGATCATCGAGAAGTCCCAGCGATCCTGGTTCGGTCCGCGAACCGAACTGAAGCGAAGGGACAAGCGGCGCAGGTTCGAAGCAAGCTGACGGGCTCCACTAGTTTCGAAGCCAGCCTGAGCCGCCGGGACGAACCAGCTATCGACGCTACGTGTATCTTCAGAGCGGACGATGTTTTTCAGATCACCGTTGAAGATACGATTGCCGAAGCCGAGAGGCGCGCCAGACTGGTGCTGATAGATGCCACCCAATTGCCAGCCTCCCGCGACGAAGTTCAGACCGCGATTCCAGTTCGTGCCCCATTTGCGCTTTGCGCCGAATGGCAGTTCCCAGATTCCGGAACCGGTGAGGCGATGCGTACGATCGAGAGCTGACAAGCTTTCGTAAGGCATCGGGTCCTGGGGATTCAAAAATTCGGTAGCTTCCATGGCTTTGGACCAGGTGTAAGAAGCCTGGACAGTCCAGGAGTTGGCGAACCGGCGTTCAACGCGGGCCTGCAAGGAGTGATACCAGGAGTAGCCTGCTGGATCGCCGATGATCTGGGCGCTTGAGAACTGGCTGTAAGGCCGCAACAAGTTCGCACGCGAGACAACTGTTCCATAGATCGGATTGAGCCCGGCGTACGGATTGGGGAATGTCCTGCCGAGAAAATCGATCGTGGCCTGATCGCGCACCGGCGAGGTGCTCAGGTATTGAGCGGGGGTATAGCTCAGTTCACGGTTAATGTTCAGGCGCGTGTTGCGATTTCCAACGTAGGAAGCTTCGATCATGACCTTCTGCGGAAGTTCCTGTTGGACGCCGAAACTGAACCGCTGTGAGTAGGGGTGACGGCGCTTGGTTGGGAAGAAGGTGACGGCTTGGCCGAGATTGGTCAGAAGGCCCGCCGAGGAGCGTACCGGCGCGATCAGTCCGCCCGGAAATGGATTCGCCGTAGTCGCGACATAGGTCAGACCGTTGTCGAGCGAAGCCTGAATCGGTGTCGACTGGGAAAACCCAGTCTGATTAGTATTGGTGTAATTGACGCCAATCGATGCAGTGAAAATTCCGTAGCCGCCGCGAATGATTGTTTTGGGCTTCAACTGATAGGCGAAACCAAAACGCGGCTGGAAGTTTGTCTTCTCAGATTGCCAGTAGCTTCGGCCATTCTGACCGCCAGCAAAGGTCAGTCCTCCCAGGACGCGGAATTGATCCACGGGAAGCTCAGGAATCGGGTTGTTCGCATAATTGGCTCTAGCAGCGGCCTCGATCGGGCTCGGAGTCGTACCAGCAAAGCCAACTGCGGCGCGATCAAAGCGCTCCGTGATAGGCGTTTCGTATTCATAACGAAGACCGATGTTGAGGCTCAGCTTGCGAGAAATCTTCCAATCATCCTGAATGTATAGAGCAAAGTAGCGATCCTGCTCGGCGTAGCTATCAGTGGTGCTCATTGAGCCTGCCGGAACGCCTAGCAACAAGGCCGCAAGTTCGCCGCCAAGGGTAGGATTCGCCGCAGTGTCATTCGCCTTCGTGAAGTTGGCGTTGAAGTTGAACTGGGGCGACAGGGCCGGGCCGAAACGATTTCGGCCTTCGCGGTAGACGCGGAATTCAGGTCCGAAGCGAACGGTATGATTGCCCTTCATCTTAGTGAAATTACCGACGAACGAATGGGTAAGGGAAGTGGTAGTTCCATCCTGCGATTCCCACTGTGAAAGGGTCGAAAACGGGTTGATCTGCGTCTGGGGAATCGGCGCGATGCTCGGATTCTGCGACTGGCTGATCAGGTTTTGCGAGAAACCAAGACCGGCGAGATCGTATCCCTGCGAGGTGCGCCGCTCAGGAAAGTCCTGATAAGTCAGGCCATAGCGGAAGTTCAACAGGAAAGTCGGGTTGAACACGTACACGTCGTCGAACGCGATGCCCTTGTTGTTGCGATTCAGGATTACGCCATTGACGTCGTTATTGAAGTTGCGGTTCTTGTCTTCTTCCCAGAAATCGCGGTGCAGGCGGAGGAATACGCGGTGATTCTCATTGAAAGCATGGTCGAGGCGTGTGATCCAGACCCAGTAATCTTCGAGAGCCTTACCCGAGCGATAGAAATTGTTACGGAAGTCAGCGGTTCCCGGTTGGTTCGGCAGCGGATACAGACTGAGAAGCTTCAGACCCACGGGGTCGAGCCGGTCTGCTGGGATGATGTTTCCAGGGAAAGGGGTCCGCACGTAGCGGCCGTTGGTCAGCGTGGTGCTCTTCGGATCGTAGATCTGGTAGGCGGAACCAAGCGCCAGGTATTCAGACAGGTCCCCAGCGCGCATCTTTGCCGTCGGAACAGTCGACAGAATGTTGCCGCCGGAATCCGGGTTGCCGAACTTATTGGCTTCGTATGCGAAGAACCAGAACGTCTTGTTCTTACCGTTGTAAACGCCAGGAATGTAAACCGGAGCGCCGGCGGATGCGCCGTAGCGGTTGTCCTGATAGACGGAAATCTTCTGGCCGGAACGATTCTGGAAGATCGTGGGAGCGTCGAGGGCCGAGTGGCGGAACCATTCGTGCGCTTCGCCATGCAGAGTATTCGTACCGGACTTGGTCGATACGTTCACGTTGCTGCCCATGGTGTGGCCCAGGGAGGCGTCAAAAGCTGCGGTCTGCACTTTGAACTCGCTGATCGCAGTCTGGGGCGGCGAGAAGGCTACGCGGGGCGCGGTGCCATCCGAGAAGGTGTTCGACACACCATCAATCGAAAATTCATTCTGGTTATTGCCACCACCGTCTGTGGAAAACTGGGACGGCGCTGAATTGAAGCCCGCTTTGCGCAACCGCAGGTTGGTGCCGTTCACTGTGCCAGGAGCGAGGTGTACGAGGTCCATCGCGTTACCGGCGAACTGAGGCAGTTCGAGCACACGGCGCTCGTCAATGATCTGACCGAGCGAGGCGTCGGCCGTCGCGAGGAGAGGCGTCGTTTCCGTCACTTCGACCACCTCTGCAGCATTGCCGACTTCCAGGGCGACATTGACTTCAACATTGTCCTGAATTCGGACTTGGATGTTTTGGCGGCTGTACTTTTTGAACCCCTGCAATTGGCAAGTCAGGGTGTAGGTGCCTGTTGGCAAATAGGGAAGGACGAAATTGCCATTGTCGTTTGTCTTCGCTGCGGCAGCGACGCCCGTCGCATCATTCGTAATGCGTACCTCGGCGTTCGGAACAATCGAACCCGACGAATCGGTGACTCGCCCGAGCACGGTGCCACGAGGATCCTGTGCGAAAAGAGATTGTTGTGCAAAGAGAAGCACAAAGACGAGGACGCCAGCAGCCAAGCCGGCCCAATATCGAAACTTGGACATTCAATCCACTCCTGTTAGGAATCAAACTGTTATGGGAAGACGTGGGCAGGTGACAGCCGGACGTTTCAACCCTGTTGCAACGCTTTTTCTTATAGATCAGCACCTTACCTATGGCGTGGACAAGTGAATTCACCGCAAATTCGCTGTGAAACGGCAGGTTTGATGGCGTTACGATATACTGGCGTTGGTTCCTCTTTCCCGCTTTGTTATGGTGACCAATTCCAGTTCAGAGCCGGTGCTCGTCGTGTCGGTAGAGACTCAATCTGTTGTAGTCGAGTCCGATCCTCGCCGCATCTTGTTGAACAGGATTGCCTCCAGTCCCGCCTTCCAAAAATCAAATCGTCTCCGGGAGCTTCTACTGTTTGTGGGAGAGCACAGCATCTCTAACGGAGACTCTCATCTTCGAGAACAAGACATCGGCGTCGGAGTTTTTGGTCGTAAGGAAAACTACGATACCAGCCAGGACACGCTGGTTCGCGTACAAGCCTCCCAACTTCGCAAGAAGCTTCAACAGTATTTCGAAGAAGACGGCCGTGACGAACTACTCGTAATCGATATGCCCAAGGGCAGCTATGCGCTGGTGTTTCACCCTCGTGAACCGGTCACCGCGTCAGTGCCCCTTGAGACAAGCGTTACAACCTCATCAAGTGACCGTCGAAATCTGTTTGTCGCCGCCGGAGTTGCCGCCGTATTCGTCGTAGTTTGCCTGGGGCTGGTCATTCAGAATTCTTCCCTCCGTCGGCGAGCGGAATTTTCGATGGGATCGAAGCCAACAGTCGACAAGTTGTGGAGACAAATTTTCGATAACGGGCAGCATTCGTATCTGGTGGTAGCTGACGGCAATCTTGTCGTTTTCGAGGATGCGATTAAGCAACATATCTCCCTGCCGGACTATCAGAATAAGGAATTCCGGCGCCTCGCCGAGCAGCGAATTGAGGACCCCGCGATCCGGGCGCTGGTTCTAAATGTAGTGAACCGCAACAATACCAGCATGGCGGACGTGAGCGTTCTGCGGAGGTTCAGCCTGCTATTTGCCTCCAACGCCCTACAGTTTGACGTGATCAACGCCCGCGAAGCCACTCTGAACCAGGTTTCCGCTCACAGCAACAGCATCCTTATGGGAAGCCGTCGGGCGAACCCATGGGTAAGTCTGTACGAGGACCGCCTGAACTTTCAGACGGTGTTTGAGGAGTCCCCCAAGGTCGCCTACTTCGTGAACCGTGCTCCGCAACCGGGGGAGCAGGCGGAATATCGGGGACTTTGGGCGAAGGGCGGATTCTGCCGGGTCGCGTTTCTCCCCAGCGCCAAAGGCAGCGGTCGGGTCCTCCTCATCTCCGGGACCGATATTCAATCCACCGAGGCTGGCGGCGAGTTCCTCACAAATGAAGACTCGATCCGGCAATTGCAGGAATCGTTCGGCCTGGCCGGGAGCCAGCCGATGCCCTATTTCGAGGTCCTGCTGCAGACCCAGTTGCTGAACACCACAGTGACTAAGTTCCACATCGTCGCCAAACGGCGCAACTGAGTCTACTTCAGAAGAAACTTCTCAAAGAACGCAAGCTTGGACTTGTCTCCGGCAACCGGTATCGCCTGCGTACGGTCTCCGAGCTGCATCGTGACGGCCTCTGACCCGACGGAGTGCCATCGCGGCAAATCCTTGCCATTCGGACTCCCCTTCGAGATGAAGTTGGCCCAGTACGAGGACATCATGTCCGCGATTCGACGATCGGCGTCGGTAAAGGGCCGGTCTGACATATAGAGCGTGTTCATTACGTAGGGAACTTCAGAGGTGTGAAACGCGCCGTACTTCTCAACTTCGGGTCCAGGCAAGGCATGGTCCCAGAAATAAGTGTAGGCTTTGGTCTTTGCCGTCTTGTCCCGCTGCTTGGCCCATAGGTACATTGAGGTGCGGGCCGCGTCGCGCGAACTCTCGTTCTGCGCAGCGCCAGCTTGTGTGGCGGAAGTAGCAGGATACAGCTGCAGGAACTCACTCGCAAGGCTCCCATAGCGCTGATTGGCCTGCTTGCGGTACGCTTCCAACGTGATGTCCGGATGAGGAACCGCGCCACCTTCGTCCCGGTTGCAGCCGGTTAAGGTCGGGACGTCGTTTTGTTTGCCTTGCGCAAAGATTTCGCCAGCGGGGGCGGGCATCACGTAACCATCTACCACGGTTGAAAAACGGAAGGGTTGTGCGGGTGCGGGTACCGGGGCGATCAGATCCTTCGCCGACATTCGGCGCAGGTCGGCCAGCGACTTTGCGCCTTTCGCTGCAGCGAACTTCACACCCAGTTCTTCCTGGTCGGCGAGCTTTCTTGCATTCATCAGGCCGAGCCCGGTAACGCTGGAGCCACTCTCCGCGATCGCGCCATGGAACAATCCCTTCGCGAGGGGCGAGGCCACCAAACTGTGCACGTTTGACGCACCAGCCGACTGCCCCCCGATCGTAACCCGATGAGGATCTCCACCAAACGCAGTGATATTAGACTGCACCCAGCGCAAAGCGGCGATGAGGTCCAAGAGCGCGTAGTTGCCGGACGATTTGGCAGCGCCTGATTCTCTGGTCAACTCAGGATGAGTGAAGAATCCAAGAACGCCAAGCCGGTAGTTGACGGTCACAACGACGATGCCCTTTTTCGCTAGACCCTCTCCGTCGTAAACGGGGACAGCTGCGGAGCCCTCGACATTTCCGCCACCGTAAAAGAAGACATAGACCGGCCGCTTCGCAATCGCGGTCTTAGCCGGAGTCCAGACGTTCAGATAGAGGCAATCCTCACTGACCTGGTTATGAGTCATGAACTCATAGGTCCACGGCTTTCGCTCCTTTGCCGTATTCTGGACGCAACTGTTGCCGAACTCCTCAGCCTTCCGTACATCGGGCCACGCCACGATCGGCGCTGGCGCTTTCCATCGAAGATTTCCGACTGGGGGAGCCGCGAAAGGAATACCCTTGAACGCCACAATCTTAGGATCACTACCTGGCTTTCCAACCACCATTCCGCCTTCCACACGGACGGGCTGAGTAATGGCAGCCGCCAACGGCAGCATCAAGGAAATCGCGAGCAGCAGGCTTCGGGTGAACTTCACTATAGTCAATCTCATTCTCCAGAAACAGTCGGGACGCACTCCACGGCGAAGCGGCCATCCGGCCCATCGCCGGCTCCGACAATGCTAAGGCCAGCCTCGCTTGCCAGTTTACGAAACTCAGTCATGCTTCGGCCTTTACCGCCGACCAGCACCAGCATCATGAGTTCGGGTGAGTCAGCCTTGTCGTCAGCCTTAACACCACCCAGAATTACGACCCGCCCGGGACCCCGAGGGCACGTAGCTGCTGCTGCCGCGCAGCGCTGAAGAATCCGGAGGGCTTCAGGATCAGGCCAGTCAGCGAGAAGGTTCTTCAACAGATAGACATCGGCTCCGGCGGGCAACGGGTCGAAGAAACTCTGGGCGGAAGCGGTCACTCGATCAGAAACACCGGCTGCCTCGAAGATTACCTTCGACTTCGTCACCGTACGGGGTAGATCAACAAGGACTCCTCGCACGTTCTTACGCGCTCGCAGGATTTCAGCCAGCAACGAACCGGTACCTCCACCCACGTCGACGACGGTCTGTACCTTTGCCCAGTCCGCAGGATTCCGCAATACTTCCGGATTAGGAACGCCGTGCCCCGCGGGTCCCATGAGTTCGTCGAAACTCGCACCGATCTCCGGATTCGCTTCAAGATCCTGCCAGAAATCCCTCCCGAAGGCCTGGCGATACGCCGATCGGCCAGTACGAACAGCCGCAGGCAAAGTCGCCCAGGCGTTCGCCATTCGGCCCCCGATGCCATTCAGATCGAGGCCCATCATAAGCTGTTCATTGAGAAGGCCTCGCGCGGCATCATTCAGCTGAAACTGGCCCGGCGAGGGCTCATCAAAGATGTCTTTTTCGACCAGATGGCGCAGGACTGACTGCAACGCTTCCCGGTCAGCAGAAACTGCGTCCGCAATTTCACCAGCCCCGGCCACACCGCCCACGCGCTCCAGCATTTGAGCAACGCGAAGAGTAGCTACGACGTGTAGGCACCAGGGCGTACAGAGATCGGCTAAAGCCCAGAGATCCACTTCGCCATCATGACACAAAGGGCCCCAGCGGGAAGTACGCTGCGGCCCTTCGAACGTTGATTGAGATTCGCGTTTAAAAGTAATACTTCAGCGCGAACTGAATCTGACGAAGCTGGCTGGTCGACCGAATTCGTCCGAAGTTCACAGCTGGAGTTTGATTCTGGCTGCCCCAAGCGGCCGAGGGACGTCCCCACGCCGGGTGGTTCGGTGCGTTGAACATTTCCATGCGGAACTGCAGCGCATGGCGATCATTGAAACGGAAATCCTTCATCGTGGATAGGTCGACATTCCACGTCGAAGGCGCGATGAGGTTGTTGCGGCTGCAATTACCGAACTCACCGGCAACCACATTCGTGAACGCCTCACGGACAAAGTAGCGGTCGGACGTTGGGTTCGACGCCACCGGATCCACGCCTGCAACGCAGTTCAAGCGATTCGAGTGAGGGAAGCCCGCGCCCATTCCGGCGGAGTCCCAGGACTCTGTGACGATCGAGGTGCCGCTCTGGGCAACGCCGATCGCACTGACTTGCCAGCCGCCGAGCACTTGGTTGACCACGCCGCCCTGATTCAGGAAGCGCTGGCCCTTGCCGAACGGCAGGCTGTACAGGATCGAAGTTACGAAGCGCTGCGGAATGTTGTAGCCGGCCGGACCGTAGTCGCAGGAACGGCAGCGTTGATTTTCCAGTGTGAAATCGGCGCCGGTACCGCGAATGGCGCTGTTTTCATCGAGCGCGCGTGACCACGTATAGCTAAACATCGTGGTGAGCGAAGTGCCAAAACGTTGCGTAAATTTGCCGCTCAGCGCATTGTAGTTGGCAATACCGGTACCAGTGAGGAACTGAATGCCGTGCCATTCCGGATACGGTTCCCGAGAATCAAAAGTAGTGATGCCGGGTAGCGGAGCGTTAGCGTTGACGAGGAATGCCACCTTCCGCGCCTGATTGCCGGTGTAGCCAACTTCAAGAGTGGAATTCTGTCCAATCGTACGCTGCACATTGAGCAGATACTGCATCGTGTAGGTCGTACGAAGGTTGTTATCCGCGCCCCAAGTAAGGCCAGGCACGAACGACACTGGCAGCTGGCTCGTATTGATGAAATTCTGGAACGTCAGGGTGGGCACAGCCTGTAGGTCGATCGCCGGATTCGCCCGCCCACCTGCGGCGCGACTCATGTCGAAGATCGAATTCTTGCTCTCTTGAGAGAAGAAGACGCCGAAGCCGGTGCGGAACGACCATTTCGGCGAAGGGCTGTACGCGATTCCGATACGGGGTGCGAAATTATTGAAGTCCGTCTTGATTAGCCGGTCGCCGAGGCGCCCGTCACGAGCGAGTTGAACGGGACCCTGGAAACGGAAGTCGAGGTTCTCATAGAAGTCCCCCTTGCCGGTGCGGACGAGTACGGGATGCTTGCTGGCATCAGCCACATTCGCAGTCGAAGAGAGGGGCTCACGGATATCAAAATTGGGCTGCAGTCCGAACTTGTCGAGCATCGGCTGTGCGACTTCCCAGCGCAGTCCCCAATTCACCGTCAAGTGCGGGTGGACCTTCCAGGTATCGTCGATGTACAGGCCAAACTCGTTGTTGCGGAAATCGCCGCGAGCGAGAGCCACGGCGCTTTCAATCACGCTAGGCGCACCGAGCAGGAAGTCGGCGCCGTTGTAACCGCCAGCCAGAGTATTGGCATTCGCGGTGAAGGAGCCGTTCGCGGTAAAGCGCCCGCGTGCGAACTCGTTGCCAACCTGCAGGAACTGGTTATAACGGAAATCGCCGCCAAAGCGGAAGGTATGCTTTCCGGCAACCCAGGAGAAGTTATCGACAGCCTGGTAAACCTTGTTGTCGATGGAAAACGGGCCATTGGCGTCGTTGCCAAAGCTGCTAAGTGTGCTGCCGCTTAGGCTGATATTTGGAATGCCCCAGGAGTTCGGATCGCTGATCTTGACGGGAGTTCCGAGCTTCTCATTGACGTTCGTGATGCCCGACAATTCCTGGCTGATGTTATTGAATATCGAGTTGTAGCCGAAGCGGAATTCGTTCACCTTCGTAGAAGAGAATACTCGGGTATTAGCGAGAACCCATTGGCTGGCGCGGGTGTAGAGGATGGTGCCATTCAACTTAACGCCTGGAGTGATGGTGAGCTCGTCGGTCCAGCTATAGCGTCCGAACCATTGAGATTTGGTGCTTTCGTTGAAATCGATGCGGCCCGTGAACTGATCCTTGTCCACCGGCGTCTTGGCCAGGTATTGATAGTTCCGATTGGGTAAGCCAGTCTGGGCAATGTTGGGCAGCGGTGCGAATTCGTTCAACAGGTATACGGCGCCAGGATTGAATCGGCTCACCGGAATCTGATTGCCCGCGAACGGCGTCGAGGTAACCGTGAAGCCCGTCCCCGTGGGATTCGGAACTCTCACGCGCGTATTCGGATCCTGTAACTGCGTCGGCACAGCCGAGAAGTCGCCGCGTCGCATTTCGGGCGTCATCGTCGTGAAGAAGTTCGTAGACGTTGTACGCGACTTGAATCCCTCGTAATTTGCCATGAAAAACAGCCGGTTCTTGCCATTGTAGATTTTTGGAATCCAAACAGGGCCAGCAAGAGTGCCGCCGTATTGATTCTGGCGATATGGCGCTTTCAAGGGCGCGGTCTGGTTGGGGCTTTCAGGATCCTTGAAGAAGTAAGGTCTGGCGTCGAGTCTGTCGTTGCGCAGGAACTCGAAGAGCGTGCCGTGATATTCGTTCGAGCCACCCTTGGTGGAAACATTGATCTGTCCCGCCGCGCGGCCGAATTCCGCCGGGTAGATCCCGGTCTGAACTTTGAATTCCTGCAACGCTTCGACCGATGGAAGCACGATGTACAAATTGAAATTAACGTCGGTATTCGTGATGCCGTCGAGCGTATAGTTGCTCCACGCCGAGCGCGCGCCTGAGACAGACATCGTGAGGTTGGATCGGGATCCACCTTGGCGTCCAGCGGCTTGCGCAGCTTGCGCGAAGCCGTAGGTGACGTTCGGGCTGAGCGCGACGAGGCTGAAGAAGTTTCTGCCATTCAGCGGAAGATCAGTAATACGCCGTTGTTCGACGACGGTTCCAACCGTTGCATTTTCGGTCGTCAGCAGCGGCACTGCGCCAGTGACTTCGACCGTTTCGCTGACTTGTCCGACTTGGAGACCGAAGTCCACGCGCGCGGTCTGCTGGACTTGCAGTTCGACGCCGGATCGGTTCGCGACTTTGAAGCCTTGTTTCTCAGCCTTGACATCGTAGATGCCGGGGATGAGCGCGGGAATGGTGTAGATTCCCTCGTCGTTAGTTGTAGCGGTTCGAACGCCGTTGGTAGCGGTGTTGCGGACGGTAACTGTGGCGTCTGCGACGGCAGCGCCGGTGGTGTCTTTCACTTCGCCGGTAAATGTACCGAGCGTCTGGCCTGCGAGCTGAGTCGCTAGAAACAGAACCAGTAAGAAAACGGCCCCAAACAGTGGCGGCCGCTGAATCGGAAAGCGCATGGTTTCCTCCCCCAAAGCATCTCGACACACTTCGGACTACCGCGCTGGGGTGTCCGAAGGATGATACAGGTTAACTATTTCAAACACTGAAATCGCCTATCCGCAGATAGGGGTGTTGCGGATTCTATCATGTAAAACTTCAGAGATGGAAAAGCTGCTGAGCGTAGATCCGGCTGCGACGGACATTTTCATTAAAGGAACGCGTGATGACGGTGTCATCGTGATAGGCAAGTTCGACTACGACCAGCGGCTTCAGCTTGAGTTCGGCCACGGTCTTCGCGACTTTTGCATAGTCGATGTCCCCCGCCTCGAACGCCTGTAGAGGGGAGTTGTTGGTACGGTTGCGCAGGTGCAGTTCGCGCACCCGAAAGCCGCCTTCGCGGATCAGCGAGCTGGGGTTGATTCCTGCGCGATAAACAAACTCAACATCGATGCAAAGCTTGACCAGCTGCGGATCGGTTTGGGTGAGGATATGACGCCATTCCTTGGCGTTGTTCTCGAGTTCCGGGCTGTGATGGTGGACCCGGAATTCGAGGCCCTGCGCAGCGAGCGCGTTCGCTATGCGGTTTAGGGACGCCGCTTGAATCTCGAGTTCCTTGTCGTCTTTGGCCACATTCCTGGGCTTGGGATTCGGGTTGTGGACCACGGCAGTGCAGCCATAGGGCTTGCAAAGCGCCGCGATCATAAGCGCCTTCTCGATGGTTTTTTCCGCCAGGTCAGCTTGGTGCATGACGCCGCCGACATAAACCGACGGCATTTGCAGCTTGTGCTTGTCCAGGAGTTCCAGCGTCTTCGCCTTGACTGCCGGCGCGAAGAAGCCGTCGTTGAGTTCGATGTTGACGAAGCCGGCGTAAGGAGCGGACGCGAACATCTCGTCCATCATTTCGAGCAGCGGACGCTTGGCGCGGTTCGCCATGTTGACCCAGATGTAGGCTTCCATAGACAGGCGGGATGGCGTCGCTTTGCCCGAGGCTGCCGCGGCGGCGCCGATTGCCGCGAGTGCCTGGCGTCTAGAGAAGCTTGCGTGCATAAGCGATCTGCCTCGCGACGTCATCGTTGATCTCGCCTTCCTTCTCGTACTCGAATGCGATCAAGCCCTGAAAGCCGATCTTCTTCAGCGCTGCCATGACCTCCGGAATTTTGCACTTGCCTGTTCCGAGCGGCACGTTTACCTCCGCCCCCGGGCCCTCGATATCCTTGAGGTGGACCAGCCGCAAATGAGGACCAAGTTTTCGGATCGCGTCCAAAGGGTCCATGCCACAGGAAATGATGTGGCCAATATCCAGCGTGCAGCCCATCGTCTTTGACCTGCCTTGCAAGGCTTTCAAAATATCCTCAGGACTCTCGTAGACGAACTTTCGTTTAGGAAAGAAGTGATTGTGAATGCCGAACGTCAGCCCCTCTTTGGTCAGCCGCTCATCGACCGCCTTGAGCATTTCGCCTTCCGGGTCTCCGCTGATATTGGCGACGCCGAGAATCCTGGCGAACTTCACAGAGTCATCGAGATCCTGCTGATTCTTGATGGTCGGCGCGTAGTACGATACGCAGCGAATTCCTGCCGCGTCGATCTTGCGCCGGAACGATTCAAACATCTCAACCGGGGGATGCTTGAACGTCATGAACTCACCGCGTGACAACTCCATTTCCGTGATCTTCAGCAGGCGCATCTGCTCGATCATCGCGTCCACAGACAGGTTGTGATACGTATAAGCCCCGATGCCCAAGCGCAACTTGCCAGCAGGTTCTGCGAACAAGAGTGCGCGTGAAGAGAGAAGCGAGGCCTGGAACTGACGGCGGGTCATTTAGTGTTTTCCTTGCGGCGCAGGGCGCGGAGTTACGTCAGCTTCGACCAAACCGAGAGCCCATTTGATGGCCTCGAAATACATCTTTTTTAAGTCGGGCCGATCCCAGTTCTCTTCAACATGGCCGAGGGTCGAATAGAACACGCGGCCTTTGCCGTAAGCCTTCGCCCAAGCGACGGCAAAGTCCTGATCTTTGCGATGAACGCGCGCGCCGGTGAGGTCCAGCTTCGAAGCGTCGAGCCTCAACAAAACCCGCAGATTTTCGCGGTTGAAACTCTTCATCTGGTAGATCTCGTCCAGCAGCGTGAATGAAGCTGGATAGGCGGACATACCCGGAAAGCCTGCGTCTTCCACCACAATCGGAGCCTGAAAGGTATTCCACGGATGCTCATCGAACGTCCCTCCAAGCATCTCGACGAATTCCGGCCATTTGGTCCAGGTGATCGACGCACTGTGGACGCCTATCAATCCCTTGCCGTCATCCTTGATGAAAGAAAGAAAGTCCGCACGCTGCTGGTCATCCATCGCCGGGTTTCCGCCGGTATAGAGCAGCACCGCATCGAAGCTATTCAGATTCTTGGCATTGTACTCAAGCTTCTTCTTGGTGAGAGCCTCCGTGTCGGTGCGGATGTGGGTATCCCACAACCCGCTTTCCCGTCCCATCTTCTGGATGGTCGCCATCGCGTTCGAAATTGCCGTATGCCTGTAGCCCTTCTCGTCTCCAATCACCAGGAGTTGTTTCCGGGCCGGTTGCTGCGCCACAGCCATGGACGCCAACACGAGGGACGCGAATACGAATCTCATTGACCGTCTCCCGACTTGGGAGCATCCTTTGCCGGCGCGGGGATCTTCTTCTCATCGAACGAGGCATCGAACACGAAATTGAAGAAGCCGATCATCATTTCGTCCCAGCTCTGATCGCCCCACGAGATGTCTTTCGTCGGATCCGGATTGTATTTATTGTTCGGAGAATTGTCGAAGTGCGCCGTGCACTCGATGACGGTCCCCTTAGGCAGCGCGATGGGCTTTTCGAGGTTATACCAAAGCTGCCAGGCAAAACTATAGTGCGGCACGCTCAGCAGGGTCTCCCGCCGGCCATCGGGAAAGCGCACGTGGTAAATAAAGTCCTTGCCACGAGCATGCATGTGCGGATGGAGTCCATGCAGGACAACGTCGGCGCCGAGTTCGAACTCTGCATCGACGCGGTGATTGCCATCGCCAGCAGGGATTTTAAATTTGCCATTCACCGCGGAAAAGGTCATCACACGTTGTTTTGGCGGTTCCTTGGCAAAGACGAGACCCACCCGGGTCACATCGCTAGAGGCCTTGCCATCGGTCGTGTAATGCACCTGCAAGATAATGTCCGAACCAGCCTTGACCAGCTTCGCTTTTCCCGGCTCGAAGCCCTCCGGCGGCTGGCCAGGAGCATACCCAACCAGAAAATCGCTGGGCAGCGCCGCCTCGTCGACCTTATCTTCCGGCTTCGGCTTCTCCGGAATGAACGGGATCCCTGGCTTGGCGTCTTTCAGCCACCTGGAACCAGGTTCGCGAACGAAGGCGATGATGTGGTGGACATGGCTCCGGTCGCCAGGCCTCGCCTCGGCGAATTGAATCCATTTATCGGTTTTGAAACCTGAGGGGATCACCCAGTGCAGATACTCAATCGTCCCCGTCGCCGGAATCGGATGCGGCTTGGGAAGTTGAAAGACGACATCCGGCTTCGGGATTCCCCAACCTTCCGTGAAAGTCGCGGGAGGAGGCAATTGCTTCGGATCGCCTTCCGGCGCCCCTGCGCGTACCCACGCTATAAACGTATCGATTTCAGATTGCTTTAACGAACGATCATTTGCGAACTTGCCGTAGTGTGGATCCGCGTGCCAAGGCGGCATGGCTTTGGTCTGCACCGCCGCCTGAATGGCCTTCGCCCATGGGCGGGCATCCTTATACGTCAAAAGCGAGAACGGACCAATCTCCCCGGGACGATGGCATTCCTGGCAGTGTTTCTGGAGCAGTGGCGCAATGTCTTTGCTGAATGTCGGCGCGGCGATCCCGGCAACCGATACGGCCAATCCCAGTGCGAGTAATCGCATTAAACCTTCTCCCTCATCGTGTCGGGATCCCAATGTACGATCCGTTTCTCAAAATGACTGACGTTGGACAACAGCGCGGGACCAGCAGCTCGCAACCCGAAAACAGCATCTTCCACCACGGGCCGCCGTTTGCGAACAGCATCGAAGAAGTTCTCGTGATGCGCCTGCTGCTCGGTGTAGCCGCGCGGGAAGACCCATTGCTGTTCGAGGTTCGACGGCATGACCGCGGTGGACGCTTTCGCTGCCGGATATTTTTTGCGATAGTCCTTCATGAACGCCTCGGCCGTCGCCTTACTGAAGGTCGCAGAACTGTGGCCTGGCTCCGTTTCACGCTGTTTCTTCGATACCGAGATCGTACCGCGCACAGTTACATTCAGAACACCGTCTGTACCGATGAAGCGGAATCCGCTTGTATCGCCGCCACCGGCGAGGAAATTCACCCGTAGGCTGACGTGGAATGCTGGATGCATTGCCGTCTGCGGATACTCAAACAAGCCGATCAGGAGATCGGGAACATCGCGGCCGTCTTTCCAAAAATGAAGGCCGCCGCTGCTTAGAATCCGGTTCGGCCCATTCGACTGCATCACGTAGTGGATGCCCGTAAATAGGTGGACAAAAAGGTCGCCGGCGACGCCGCTGCCATAGTCCTGATAATTTCTCCAGCGGAAGATGCGGATCGGATCGAATTCCTGCTTAGGCGCGGAGCCAAGAAACCGGTCCCAATCGATATTGGCGGGTGTGGCGTCAGGCGGGACTGAATACTGCCAAGCGCCTTGGGCCGAATTGCGATCCCAATACGACTCGATCATGTGGACATCGCCGATGATGCCGCTCTGTACCAGTTCGCGAGCCTTTTCATAGAGGATTGAGCTTGCTAACTGGCTACCGACCTGAAAAATCCTCCCGGTTTCCTGCTGTGCCTTGATAACGCCGGCGCCTTCCTCCCAGCGGCGGACCATGGGCTTCTGGCAGTAAACATCCTTGCCGGCGCGCATCGCTTCGGCAGCGATGGTCGCATGCCAGTGGTCGGGAGTCGCAACGATGACGGCGTCCACATCCGGACGAGCCAGAATTTGGCGGTAATCACGGGTGACGAATGTTCCCGCACCAAACTGTTCCTTCGCTCGCGTCAGCCGGCCTTCATAGACATCGCATACGGCGACAACCTGATTGCCCGGGATGCTGGACGCGGTCTGCATGTCGACCTGCCCCATGATGCCGTATCCAATGCAGGCGATATTGATGCGATCGTTGGCGCTTTTCGGCGCAGGCTGTTGTGGCGAAGCGCCGGCTGCAGCTCCCAGCATCGAGGATTGCAGGAATGTTCGACGGACTATTTTCATGAAATGGAAGACCCGGGAAGTGGAAGGATAAGCCTAACAGGAACTGCGCCAGATTTCGCCTACCCGGGGATAGGGTAACCACCAGCGCCCAGAGGTAGCCTGGCGGAGACAGTCGCGCCAGCGCCAGGCTCACTCACAACCTCGAGAGTGCCCCCAATCTGTTCCATGCGCTCACGCATACCAAGGACACCGAAATGTCCGAACGAAGCCAACTGCCCTTGCGGGGGCGCGAAGCCGCTGCCGTTGTCGGCGACGTCGAGTTCGATCGCCGCCTTCCCGTACAGCAAGGAAACGTGAATGGATGTTGGGGCGCCGTGAGTGACCGCGTTGCGGATCGCTTCGCGGGTGACCAGCAGTAAAGCACGATTTGCTACATCACCCAGCGCGACTGGCTCGCCATCAACCTGCAACGTAACGGGAATTCCCTTCTCCGCGCGAACGGCCGCGACCAGCTCTTCTATAGCGCCGGTTAGGCCATGCTCGAAGGAATCGTGCCGAAGGTCGGTAAGTGCCTGGCGAGCCTCGTCGATGGTCAGGCGGATGTGAACTCGAGCGTTGTCGAGGCATTCCAGCATCTGGTCCTGATCGGATCGTGCGGAGCCTACCGCAGCCTCGATCAGCGTCGAGACGCCCACGCAGCCCTGCACGAGCGTATCGTGCATTTCCCGGGCGATTCGCGTACGTTCCGCGAGCCTGAGGTTGTACGCGTCACGGGCCCGCCGTTCGCGGTAAAGAAACACTCCGGCGATGCCTGCTCCAGCGCAAGCTACGATCAGCGCATAGAACCAGTTGGTCTGATAGAAGCGCGGCTGGACGCTGAGCACAATATTCGCCTCCGAGGAATTGTCCCCCGGAGACTCATCGCGCGCGATCACCTGAAAGCGATAGTCGCCGGGCGGCAGGTTGTCGTACTCGGCGGCGCGTGGTCCAGTCGACGAGATCCAACGCGGATCGTAGCCTTCGAGTTTGTATCGAAACGTGACGCCCTCCGGGATCCGCAGGCTGCAACTGGTGAACTCGATGCGCACCCGCCGGCGCCCGGGGTCCACCACCACTGGCTTTGCCGCGCCGAACGTTGCATCGTCAACCACCACGTTTTCGATTCTCACCGGGGTATGGCGCCGGATCGGAGGCCGTCTCGACTTGAAGTGAATAGCGCCTTTCACTCCCGGAAACCAGATCTCACCATCGGAAGCCACACATCCCGCGGGCTGAATGCCACCGTTGATTTGTGCGGACTCCTGCCCTCCGCCAATGCGATAAGACAGGATGCCGCCGAACTCCGTTTTGCCGTCGGCTGCCGCGTCCAGATCCACCAGTGACGCGGAGGAGATTCCGACCGGACCGCTCATCCACAAGCGTCCGTCGTTCGCTCCGACAACCTGGAACACTGAATTACTGAGCAGGCCTTCTTTGGTGGTGATCCGCTTCACCTCGCCGTCGCGGATTCGGACGAGTCCGCCGCTGCGCGTGCCAATCCACAGCGTGTTGCGAGTGTCACGGAAGATTGACCACACCTTGTCGCGGCTCAATTTGTCGAAGGCGGCATCGCGCACGAATTTGCCCTCGTGGAACCGGTTTAGGCCCCGATCTGTGCCCACCAGGATGTCGCCGTTCGCGTCTTCGGCAATGGAACGGACCCAGCCATAGGACAGGCCGTCCTCCACGTAAAAGTTGCGGAACTTCGTTCCGTCCCAGCGGCTGATGCCGCTCGTCGTTCCGATCCACACGGAGCCGTCGGGAGCCGCATGAAAGAACTGAATCCCGTTGTTACGTAGTCCTTCCTGCATCGTGAATCGAGTGGCGACGCCTTTAACGACGCGAATCGCGCCCTGATTGTCCGTGCCGAACCAACGGGCTCCCCTCGGATCCTCAAACACACCAAGCACGCGTAAGGTCGAAGCAGGCGGAGGCAATCGGATAGGCTCGGTTTCGCCATTCGCATACCGATAGGCGCTGCCTGTCACGGTAGTAAGCCAGACATCGCCGGAACGCCCGCAATAGACCGTGGCGACATTATCGTTATCGAGTCCGTCTCGCCGATCGATGACGCCGATATCCGGCTCCGTGAGGCGAACTAAACCATCCGCCGTGCCGATCCAAACGCCCTCTTCCCGGTCTTCGAGAATCGACAGGACTGTAGAATCCGGCAGCGTAGCCGGCACGCGAATCGCTTTGCCGGAACCCCCTCGATAGAGAAATAGTCCATCGCCGACAGTGCCAATCCAGACGTTGCCTGCGTGATCTTCGCTGATTGCTCCAACGGCCTTGCCTCGTAGCGGCGTCAGATCCGGAGCGCCGGATCCAGTCGCGCGCATGCCGTGGTTCGTGCTCACCCAGAGGGCGCCGTCACGCATCTGCCGTACCCGAAATACTTCTTCTGGCTCGACGGATCGTCGGGAAAGGTTTTGGCTGTCCCATTGAAAGAGCCCGCCCTGACCGCCGGCCATTACGCCTTGGTTCGGGGGTTCGAACAACACGAAGAACGCCTGATTTCGAAGATTGAGATGCTCGTCGGCCCGCGTGAAGCGATCATTCGTCCGGCGGAACAAGCCGCGATTCGTCGCTGCCCACACATTGCCCGAACGATCGGCAAGCACGGATGCCACGAAGTCGCTAGCTAGTCCGTCCTTCGGACCGAACGCTCGGAACTGGCCGTCTTTGTGGTGAAGCAATCCGCCGCCGTCGGTTGCCACCCATAGCGAACCGTCCTTAGCAACATGCAATGACCGGATGTTGTCCTCGGAAATCGCCGCCGTATTGAAGCGCGTGTAGACGACAAAACGGACTCCGTCGAAACGGGCGAGTCCACCGGTTGTTCCGATCCAAAGGTAGCCATCGGGAGTCTGGGCGAGCGCGCGGACCCTGTTTTCCGGGAGTCCATCCTGCGTACGCCAGATGCGGCTCACATATGCCGGCAGGCCCGGCTCGGCGGCTCGAATGCCTGCGATTCCGAGTATCGCCAACCACACGGTGACTATTGCACGCTGCATGAATGCTTTGCTATGGGCGATGCCGCATTATACAATCGAGTGCCAGCTTCACCATGGAATCTACAGTACATCAGACGGCGGTTTTCGATAGTTCGATCGCCCAGACGGCGCCAATTCGAGTGATGATCGTCGATGACCATGCCGTAGTCTGCATGGGCTTGGCGGGCATCGTCAATACACAGCCGGACATGTCCGTGGTGGCGCAGGCGAATTCGGGTCGCGAAGCCATTGTCCTGGCCCGCAAGCATTCGCCGGATGTGATCCTGATGGACCTGCGGATGCCGGAAATGAGCGGTGTTGAGGCGATTGCGGCGATTCGTGAAGAACGTCCGAAGAGTGCAGTCATCGTGCTGACCACTTATCAGGGCGATGAAGACATTCGCCGGGCTCTCGCCGCAGGTGCGCAGGCATATCTGCTCAAAGGCATGTCGCATCTGAAGCTGCTGGAGGCCATTCGCAGCGTCAGCGCCGGCGAACGCTACATTCCACGGAGCATCCTGAACAGCATTCCCGGCAAGCTGAACCGGCCGGCTCTGAGTCCTCGTGAGGTGGATATCCTGCGACTTGTGGTGAAGGGTCTCAACAACAATGAGATCGCGGAGGCGCTCAACATCACTCGCGGCACCGTGAAGTGGCACATCAACATCATCCTGCGCCGGCTGGATGTCGGCGACCGCACGCAGGCCGTTGTCGTCGCGGCTCAGCGCGGCATTATCGAGATCTAACGAATCACCTCCAGCGGCCGTAGATCGACTACCGGAGACGGGTAGACATCCGTTCCGCGTACCGCATCATTGGGACGTCCAGCCGTGCGGCCCGCCTGTTCATCGTAGAAGTAGTAGTTGCTCCCGCCTTTGGCTTCATACTGGTTGCCTTGACCGTCCCGCAGGCGAACTGTTCCACCCAGGATGTCGTTCACGGCTTCACGGCGCCGGTCCGATGCATCCATGCGATCCCAAAAGGCTTTCTGCTGCGCTTCCCCCGAAGAGCGCATCTGATCCATCGTCCGCTTCACGTCCTGCTGAGCAGCCTGGCGATTGGCGATGATCCACTGATAATTGTGTTCCCAATTGGCTTCTATGTAGCCGCCAATGCGAGCCAGCGTCGCGCCCGATCCCGCCGGACCCATGTAGCCCTTGATTTCGGAATCCATGTTGCCGCCCGCCAAGTCCTGGTTTGGACTCCACAGCATGCGGGTCATGCCGAGCAGGCGCCCTTCCACCGGACGGCCCTGCCGCGTCGCACGAAAACTGAGTTCGCCGTACAAATGCTGATACCCTCGGACCCCCATGCGCAGGGGAACCTGGTCGGCCTGCGAACTCAGGTCTGTACGATCCTGCCGGGCGACGATCTCAATGCCGCTCAGCCCCAGTTCTGCTGCCCAGGTTTGCCGCAGATATCCTTCTGCCAGCTGCAGGCCGCTTTGATGTCTTCCCTGCTTCCACCCACGCCCCATCGGCGCCTGCGGCATAGGCGTTCGGCCCATCACCAGGACTTTGTCGAGCCGGACATCGTTGAATTGGATCATGGATGCTGCGTCTGGGCTCCAGAGCCGGATACCGCCGCGGACATCATTGTTCGAGATCCTTAGAATGCCGCCTTGTACGTTCCAACCTTCGGGAATCGGAATTGTGAAGGCCCCTTCGGTCTGCTCCCGCCACTTCGTCATCCGAGGCAGGGCCGCCGCGGCCTGAGTCGTGCCCGGCTGACCCGCCCCACCGCCACCCGTCGGACGTCCATAACGAAAACTTCGGAGCATACCGACGAGAACCGGTTGATCCCGCGCGAATTCGTTTGCGGTGGACGCAATTGCATACATCATGCCGGTGCGGGCGCTGGTTTCCGCGCAGAGGATCACGCCTCGATTCTGCCGTTGCTGGAAGTAAAACCTCGCCACGGCGCCGCGGTTGCCGGGCTCGATCTGCAGATCGCTGACGCCGGGAAAAGCTTGCCAGCCGCCGGCGAGATTGGCGCGCAATGCATCCGAACAGGTCCGGGTACGGCCCAGTATGGGAATAATCAAAGCAAACTTGCCCCGGTCCGGGCCATTCAGAGATACGATGCCACCGTCGAACTTGTTGACCTGCCAGCCCTGATCGGGAATTGTGACGCTAAACCCACTCTCGTCGCGAACCTCCCTTGAGAATGCCGAAAGAGCCGTCAGGACGAGAAGGATCGCAGACCCAATACGAGACATGCCAACTTATCGCGCCACTAGCGGCCGAAGTTGCTAGTTCAGTTGAAGGTATAGCGAAGACGATACATCATAAAGTCCAGCACGCCCTCTTTGCCATTCCAGACGGCGCGATCGATATGGGAATACTGCAGAGATAGGATCACCCCACCTCGCATGGCGGGGATCTGCATTACTTTGTTCACTCCGGCCGTATACTGCCGAACGGCCCGATTCCCGGTTTCGACGGCTCTCGACGCGTAAACCAGTCCGGCATAAGAATAGATTTCGACCGTTCGGCGGACCTGCACCTCTAAGCCTTCGAGGGTAGAAAATCCATTGGCGTTGACTGGGGCAATACCCATCGAAAGGCACGCGGCGCGCTTATTCCAGTATTCAATCGTCACCAGCCGGAATCGGGGATTGAAGCTCCAGATGGCAGAACCCGCAAGACCTCGTTGCCCATTTCTGCCAGTGAATCCACCCAGTTCGTAGTGGCTTCGATTATGATCGCGGACAAATTTAGTCAGATAGTTGCCATTTCCTTCCCAGGCAACAGCCAGCTGATTCTTGCCGAGTTCCCGCGTCACGCGAATCTGCCGTGCACGGCCACCGTTAATGCCAACGTGGAACCCCAGATCGATCACATCTGTCGCCATGATCCCGACATCCGATGCGATCCCGGAGCGGTTGGACCGCAGAAGACTCCACGCCTGGCCACCTAGAATCTTCCACTTGCCGTATGAAGCCTGGCCCCAGTATTGCCGCCAATGATGGGCGGATTGTCCTGGTGTGAAGTTGAGAAAATCGCTTTCCAAATAGACTTTGAAGTGCAGGGCTCCCGCAGGAAGATCGCCGCGCAACATCAGACGGGAGCCTCTGGCGGAATGGATAAACTCGCCGGGGGAGTCGTTCAAAGGAACGTTACCAAATTTAGTGGCGATGGAATCGGGAGTGGTGGAACTTCTGGCGACTCCTACGTCCTCAATGAACGCAGTCGGTTTAAATGTCAGGGAACCTATGCTGATCAGCAGGGGTTCGGGGTTTTCACTTGGCTCCCCGGCCCGCAGCAACGTGACGGCGACAGTTGCGCAGACACCCATCAAGGATGGGAGGGTCATGTATGAACTTATCGTCAATGGACGACAAGTCCCTTCATTTAAGTTGTAGCAGATCTCGTTTCCGTGTACGAATCCTGGGGAACAAAAATGCCCGGTCCGGGGACCGAAGGACAAGGTCAGGTTCCGTTTGTTTTGATCGACATAACTGGACATCACCTTTGGCCCGTGGAATGCTTATTGTCATCAAGCGCGCAGTACTGACCCGGCTTCCATGAACAGACTCAATCCGAAACTCCTCAAGCGAACCTTCGTTCTTGCAGCTCCCTATTGGCGTTCTCAGGAGAGACGGAAAGCGTATTGGCTCCTGTTCGGGCTTATCGTTCTGCTCGTAGCCGATACCCGATTCAATGTCATGTTCAATGAGCAGTCGGGCGAATTCACATCCGCCCTGGCAGACAAGGATGGGCCGAGATTCTGGCATTCGATGCGCATCTATTTCGGGCTTCTGGTGGTAGCGGTGCCCATCTACGCCTATTACTATTACGTTCGCGACCGTCTTGTCCTCAACTGGCGCCGATGGCTGACCAACAGCTATCTTGAGCGCTACTTCGACAATCGCGGCTATTACCGGTTGACGGCGAAACCAGAGATCGACAATCCCGATCAGCGCATCTCCGAAGACATCGACACCTTCACGTTCCGGACGCTATCGTTCCTGCTGATTTTCATCGGCGCGGTATTTCAGTTAGTCGCATTCAGCAAGGTCCTCTGGACCATTTCGCCGTCTCTGGTGTTCTTTCTTCTGTTGTATGCGTTGCTGGCCACTGGTTCTGCCTTCAAGATCTTCGGCGAGAAGATGGTGACACTTCATTTCAGCCAGCGCAGGCGTGAGGCGGACTTCCGATTCGGACTCATTCGGATCCGCGAGAACGCCGAGTCGATTGCGCTGTATCACGGCGAGAAACAGGAAAACTCGCAACTCCACAAGATCTTCGTCAAAGCTCTCGCCAACTACGACAAGATCATCCGCTGGACCTTACGCCTGAACTTCTTCACCTACAGCAACAGCCTGATCACTTCGGCTCTTCCCAGTTTGATCATCGCGCCGCGAGTCATTTCCGGCGAATTGGAAGTCGGTAGAATCGTGCAGGCAACGGGCGCTTTCACCGCCATACTCGGATCCCTGACGCTGCTCGTCGATAATCTCGAAGCGTTGAGCCGCTTCGCCGCAGGCATCGGACGTCTCGAAACTCTTAAAAACAGCCTCGCGCCGGTCAAGATCACGAAGTCGACGAAAGCAGGCAAGATCATTTCCCAGGAAGCAGAGGAAATCGCGTTCGACAGAGTGACGATGAAGACGCCCGGCAACGAACGCACTCTGGTTGAGGACCTCACCTTCTCAATCAAGCCTGGAGAGGGCCTGATGATAGTGGGTCCGAGCGGGATGGGCAAGAGCTCCCTGCTACGCGTCATTGCGGGGCTTTGGGATTCCGGAGAAGGCACCATTCAACGCCCCAAGGACGAGGACATGCTATTTCTGCCCCAGCACGCCTATATGGTCATCGGCAGCCTGCGTGTGCAGCTCAATTACCCAAACCTCGGCCGCAAAGTCTCGGATGAAGATCTTAGCCAGGTCCTGGACGTCGTCAACTTGCCTCATCTCATCGAGCGATGTGGAGGCTTTGACGCCGATTTCGATTTCGAAAAGATTTTGTCCGTCGGCGAACGTCAACGCCTCGCCTTCGCCAGAGTCTTACTGAATCACCCGCGATTTGTCCTGTTGGATGAGGCTACGAGTGCACTCGACCGGGAAAATGAGAACACGCTCTACAGCAAGTTGGTGGAGACGTCGACGACGTTAGTCAGCGTCAGCCACCACCCTGCATTGGTTCGTTATCACACCAAGGTTTTGGAACTCAAGGCCGATGGCGGCTGGAAACTCCACGAAGCCTCGAAGTTCCGGTTCACAGAAGAGTTGATTTAGAAACGGTGATCGTCGGCCGAAGGTCCATAGATGGCTGGAACCTGTGCTTCGTTCAAGCGTAAGTATACGGTCAACTGCCCGCGGTGATGGGCGAGGTGCGTGAAGTTATCCATGATGAACAGGTAGCGAGGCCTTTCGTCCACCACCTTGCCGGCTTCCAGCAGTCTCCAGGAACTCATCAGGTCTTCATCAACAACCGATGACAACGCATGACGCGCATCATCCACAGTCTTATTGAGGGCCTGGATCAGTTCCGGCGTGGAATGGAACTCGCGCGCGGACATTTTCGTTGCGTCTGCATCTTTCGGTTTGATGTCCAATTCATCCTGTTTCACAATCATCGCGATCCAGGAATTCATCGACGCCACAAGGTGGGCAAGCACTCCCAGGCTCATGGACTTGGGGTGCGGCTTCCAATCATTCTTGCCTTGCGGAACCTTTTCCAGCGCCCGGCGTGTGAGTTCGGACTCACGATCCAACTGTTCGATAAACAAAGGTACAAGTTGCATTTTGATGTTCCGATCTTTCAGCGAACGTAACGAAATACGCTCGCATCCATTAGACCGATAGCGTAAAACGTTGTTTCAAATGGCGCCGGGCGAGCGCCTGTCATTCGAATTTTGTCTTAGCTAGAATCGACGTAAGCACATGCAACCGTTGACTTGGCTCGCCTCCGTCGCGCAGGATTTCAAGTTCGGCGCTCGAGAAATGACCCGTGATAAGGGCTTCTTCGCCGCAGCTGCCGGATCGCTTGCGCTGGGTATTCTAGCCGCCACCGCCATGTACAGCGTGATCCACGGAGTCATTGTCGATCCTTTTCCCTACAAGGACATTGATAGTCTCTACAGCATATGCGTGAGGGGCTCCGAGGAACGTTTCGGACGCATGAGCTATTCGGTCGACGAATATGCCGAACTCTCCCGCCGCGCCACGATTTTCGAAGGCGTTGCTGGTTCGACGATATCCGATGTCTTATGGATCTCGAACGGCGAACCGCTGCAGCTGCGCGGCAACCACATCACGAACAATGGCTTTGACGTCATGGGTGTGCCGGCGCTGATCGGAAGAACGGTGAGTGGCGCGGAGGCTGAACCCGAGACGAAAGCAGTGTTGGGCTATCGATTCTGGATGCGGCAGTTCGGAGGAGATTCTAACGTATTGGGCCGGGTTCTGACCCTAAACGGCAAGCAACGCACGATCGTGGGAGTGATGCCGCCTCGCTTCATGTTCCGCGGCGCAGATGTCTATCTCCCGATCCTCTATCGCAATGGCGAAAGTCCCGAGGGCGTTACCTCGCTGGCGGTCACCGCGAGGCTCAAGCCCGGAATCACGCCATCGCGCGCGGAAACGGATCTTGCGCCCATCATCGAGGATTTGACGAAGATCGTTCCTGGCAGATATCCCGCGAAGTGGAAAGTGAGTCTGCTCAGTTTCAAGGAAACATTCCCAAGCGGCATCCGCGAGATTCTTTGGGTTATGTTCGCCGCAGTCGGCCTGCTTCTGCTCATGGCATGCGTCAATGTGTCGAACCTGTTGTTGGCCCGGGCCTCCAGCAGGCAGCGTGAAATGGCGGTTCGCAGCGCGCTCGGAGGTAGCCGCTGGCGAATCTTCCGGCAACTCCTGACCGAACATTTTCTGCTCGCGCTCGCTGGTGGCGCGCTTGGAGTGGCGGGTTCATGGCTTGGCCTAAAGGCAATTCTTGCTGTGGTTCCCGCGGACGTAATTCCAGACGAGGCCGAAGTGGTATTGAATGCTCCGGTTCTCATGTTCAGCGTCCTGCTGTGCGTGGCCGTCACGCTCCTGTTCGGACTCGCACCCGCACTCTACGGCGGTGGCGGATCACGTCTGGCATCTGATTTGAAGGAAGCGGCTCGCGGCAGTGGTTCTTCCAAACGGCTAGGCTGGATTCGCAATGGGCTTGTCGTCAGCGAACTCGTGCTTGCGGTCATCCTGCTCTCAGGCGCGGCCCTCTTCCTAAGCTCTCTGCTGAAGCTGTATCACGCCCCACTCGCCGTTGGTATCGAGAACCGCCTGACGATGCGCCTGCCGCTAAATCCGCAAAGATATCCCAATGCCGACCGTCGCTCTGCGTTCCTGAGTGAGGTGCTCACTCGCATTCAAAGTCTGCCGGGGGTCAAGGCGGCTGGGGTCAACTCGGGATTGCATCCTATGTACAGTTGGCGTCTGCCGGTGGAGATTCCGGGCCAGTCGGAAGATAAGAGGCCGGTCAATTTTAATCAGGTCAATGCGGAGTACCTGAGTGCGACTGAGATCGATCTTCTCATGGGCCGCTGGTTCGAAGCCGCCGACATCGCTGCGAAACGGCATGTCGCGGTAGTCAACGAGACATTCGTCAAGCGTTATTTTCCAGGCGCTGTTCCGACGGGGCGCGTGATCAGTATTCCTCGCATGAAGGGACCGCCGGTCAATGCGACCAATACGCAGTTCGAAATCGTCGGGGTGGTGGAGGATGCGATGGCCGAATTGCAGCGCGGCGAAGCATCTCCGGAACTTTATATTCCGTTTTCCATCACCGCAATGGCCGAGACCTTCGTGATCCACACCGATGGGGATCCAATGGCCTTATCGCAGGCGATCCGCCGTCAAGTCTATGAACTAGATGGCTCTCAATTCGTGGACGAGGTGGAGACCTTGGAAAGTCTCATGGATCGCTATGTCTACAGTCCGGGAAGATTCAACGTCTGGTTGATGGGAACGTTCGCCATTCTCGGCTTGACGCTTGCAGTCGTCGGCGTATTTGGACTCCTGGCTCAGATCGTATCCCTACGGCGCAGGGAGTTTGCGGTCCGTATGGCGATAGGTGCGACATTCTCAAATATCGTGCGGGACGTGATCCAACGTGGAGTTCTGCTGATCTTCGGCGGGCTCTCGATCGGCTGTCTCGTCACTTTTGTGCTTCTGCGTCGATTCGGAAATCTGCTCGGTGTGAAGGATCCGCTCGACCCCGCTTCGCTTGCGGGCGCATGCGCGGTGCTGTTTATTGCAGGGCTTTGCGCCAGCCTGGTGCCGGCATGGAGGGCCGGGAAGACCAACCCGATCGACATGTTGAGGCTCGATTCCTAGGCGATGAGAGCGGCCTTTGCCCTATTCCGCGACTATCTCCTCGCTCGCGGAGAATTCACCGAAGCGGACTTCAATTTGATCGAGCGGCGATTTACGCCGAAAACATATGGTGCGGGCGACTTTCTCCATCGAGCCGGCGAGATCGCGACTCATGCGGCGTTCGTTACCAGCGGCTTGCTGCGCAGCTACGTAATGGACGACAAAGGCAATGAGCACATCGTCCAGTTTGCACCCGAAACCTGGTGGCTGGCTGATCCGCCCAGCGCCGAATCGAAGACGCCATCCAGATACTTCTTTCATGCGATCGAGAAATCCGATGTCCTGCTGATTGAGCCCGCCGCGCACGGCGAAATCGTGCATCAGGTTCCCGCTTATGCGGCCGCCTATCAGAAAGGTTTGCAGAAACGGATCGCGGCGAAGGACGCACGCATTGTTCGCTCGATGGCGTCCACTGCTGAGGAACGCTATCTCGACTTTCTGGAAACGTACAAGACAGTCGTGAATCGCGTTCCTCAATGGATGTTGGCGTCCTATCTCGGCGTGACGCCTGAAACAATCAGCCGCATCCGGCGCAAGCTGGCGCGCAAGGGTCGTTAGGATTGCGAGCGCTGAGGCGGCATCGCCAGCGCGATCGCCATGGCCGCCCAACCTGTGCCGGCCGCTGAGATCCATTGGTGTTTACCATGCGGAAACCCACTGTCCTTTGGAATCTGGACGACGTGAGTGCGAGTACGAACCAGCCAGGAACCATCAGCATATTGGGTCCGCAACAGGAACGCGATTCCCCGCTGGTATTCCGCGCTTTGCACAGGCTGGCCCGCTTCGTAGAGCGCCACTAGCGCCTGACCGGTTGCGTATGCGTCCGTTTCCAGACCTCGCAATTGCGACCAGCCCCCGTCCTCGCGCTGTTGCGCCAGCAACGCATTCCGGTAGGTCGCGAGGTCGGTTTGAGGAACTTTCCCCCATGCCAGGCCAAGCAGTTGCATGACGCGATCTTCGTTGGTCTGCGGCGTAGCGTCCCGCAGCCATTTGTTGGCACGGGCGATGCGGCTCTGAGCGTCGCCGTCGCCGTAAAGTTGCAGCGCCCGTAAGCTCAGGGCGGTGGAGGTAAAGTGGCTTGCCTCCATCGGAGGCCGGATCGCCGGAAGCGTGAAGAAAGCCCCTTTGTCGGCTTGCCAGGCAGCCACCACTTTCGCCAGTGCGGATGTCGTCTCATTCGCAGGATAGTTCGCCGCACCAAGCCCGATCAGCGCGTAGCTGACTCCGATGGGCGGATCTGGAATGCGATCTGGATTCTTCACCGCAGCCTCCGCGACCGACCGCAAAGACGCTAGAACTGCTTCGTCCTGTAGCTTTGCTGCTTCCTCGTCGATCACAATGCCACGCGTTCGCGCACTCCCGATTGCCATCTGCGGAACCGATTGATGATGGCAGGAATAACAGCCGGAGACCCGAATGAACTGCGAACCGCTTTTCTGTAAGAGGCTCAGCGCACGCTGCACAGAATCTTTCATCGCCGCAGCGTTACTCAGCCCGGCCTTTCGCAGGGTCTCGGTTGCAGGGGTTTCGCCATGCCGTGACGCCCAAGTCAGAGCCGAATCGCCGGTCTTATTCACGGCCAGCGGATCGGCGCCGAGCCGCAGCAATTCTTCGACCAGATCCGCGCTGCCATTCTCATTGGAGGCAGCCCACATCAACGCGGTCGAGCCGGAGCGGTCTCGAAAGTCGAGAGCAGCGCCTTTTGCCGCCATTAGTTTGACGAGCGCTGCGTCCTGGCGCATGATCGCCAGGAAGACTGGAGGAAAGCCAACAAAGCGGCCCTGGTTCGGATCCGCGCCGGTTTCCAACAAACGTTTGGCTTCGGCGGTTTCATTATGGAGCAAGGCTCCAATCAAGGGCGTTTGAGGGGTAAAGTCGGGAATTTGAGCCTGCAAACATCTGATAAATGTAAATGCAATCGTTAGAGTCACAGCAATAGGTTTCATAAGCTTCTATTGCCATGCTACGGGCAGCCCAGCGCCCTGGCATTGACCTAAGTCAAGAAATGACGGCGCTCAATCGCGCGTCAGCCAGAGCGTCAGCAGCATCAGCTCGGCGCCGGCAAAGAGCGTACCGAAAATGACTTTGTTGTATCTGGCGAGCCATACGGGCAGGTAGATGTCGAAGTTATCCTCGCGCGCAGAGGTGAATCGCGCCGCCAGATCGGTTAAGGGGCAGCGGCCTCCATTGATGGCAAGGATCATGCATTCGAGGAGAACTAGACCGCTTAGTGCCGCCGCCCATTGAAACGCGCCGAGCCAGGCCGCAAATGGGATGACGAGTATCGATCCCGCCATCAGAGCCCAAACCGCTGTATGAAGCGCTTTGATCGCTCGGAGCATGATGGAGTTCACTCTACTCTGATCCTAACTCTCCGGGTGAAACAAGATGGGCCCATCGGTGTCTGCACGATTGTATGGCTACTAAAAAGAATTCGCTCGTTGCTAACATCAATCGCCGCAAGAAGAGCGGCACGAGTCGCAGCAAAGAAAATTCCACAATCGATTCGAAAGCCTACAGTGACATGCAGAAAGGTTGGCCGAAGTCGGGAAAGAGGAAGAAATAACAAATGGCGACGCGAAAGAAACGACGGCAAAGGCGAACCCACCCGCTTGGCTCTCTCGGATCACGCTTGGGGTGAACCGGTCCCTAAAACACTCGTAGCGGCCCATAAGCTCGCCGCCGAAGGCGAAAAGCGATTGGACCGCTACCAGAAGACCACGAAGAAAGCCGGTGGTTAGTTGAGGATGAACGCCCACAAGGTGTCGCCGGTTGCGACCGTGACGTACTGATGCCCATCCAACTGGAACGTCTGCGGAGCGTTACTGATGTTGCCGATCCGCGAATTCCAAAGTGGCTTGCCGGTCTTGGCATCGTGCGCCACAAAGTTGCTCATGCCGTCACCAGCAAAAAGTAGCCCGCCTGCTGTGGTCAACAATCCACCGCCGCCGCCATTGCCGTAGTAGCGATGCCGCCATACGACTTTGCCGTCACGATAATCGATCGCGCTGAGGTAGTTGCCACCGGTTCCGAGAATGACTTCTTCCTTTCCACCCAATCCCATGGATCCGCGCGGATCCAAGTCGGTCAGGTAGAACAAAGAATAGCCGTTGCCTTCTGGGACATAAAACAGTCCGGTATCCGGCGAGAATGCCGGAGGCTGCCAGTTCACCGTGCCATCTGACGTCGGTGACACCAGGGCGCCGCCAACCGTGGGATCTTTGAGCGGATCGTGCTCGGGGCCGCCGAATTTATTCAAGCCTTTTGCCCAATTCGTCAGCAGTCCGTACTTGGAGGTAACCAGGCGTTCACCAGTGACGCGGTCAAGCGTGAAGAAATAGCCGTTGCGAGCCGCCGTAAGCACCAGCTTCCGCATCTTGCCGTTGAAGGGAGCATCGACCAGAACCGGCGTCTGCGCGGAATCGTAATCGTGCATGTCGTGCGGCGAGGTCTGGAAATACCAGGCCATCTTGCCGGTATCGACGTTGATCGCCACCAGGGAGCAGGTGAACAGGTTGTCCCCTTCGCCGCGCTTACCCGTAGTGTAGGCGGGCGTCGGATTTCCCGTTCCGATGATGTAGAGCTTGGTCTCAGGATCGTAAGCGCCGGGGATCCAAGTCTGCGCGCCACCGTGCCGAGCTGCATCGAGGCTGGCCCAGGTATCCAGTCCGGGGTCGCCCTTCTTCATGGGGACGGTGTAGAACTTCCACTGCAGGTCGCCGGTTTCCGCGTCGAACGACAACAGGAAGCCAGGCGAATCGATGTCATTTCCGGTGCCAACCAGAACATGGTTGCCCACTACGATCGGAGCAGGAGTCGAAAAGTAGCCCTGGTCCAGATCCGCAATCGTCTTGTGCCAGCGCTCCTTGCCCGTCTTGGCTTCCAGGCAGACCAGGTAATTATCGGGCGTTTCCATGTAGAGGTAGTTGTTCCACATAGCGAGACCACGGTTGCCGATATGCGTACCGCCGCGCGTCTTCCAGACGTAATGCCAGAGTTCGCGGCCATCTCTTGCATCCACCGCCCAGGCATTATCCGGCATGGTGAAGTACAGTGTGCCGTCAACCGCCAGCACCGAAGCTTTGATGGTTCCACCACCGGCATTCAATTCCCCGGTGCCTTCCCCGCCCGTGATGATCTTTACCTGCGGACCGCCGCCGAACCTCCCTCGACCACCAGGGCCTCCCGGAGGATTCGCGCCAGGAGTCATGCGGATGCTCCAGGCCAAGGACAAGTTCTTGACGGTGGAGGTATTGATCGCGTTGAGGGCGCTGTAGCGGCGGCCGGAGTAATCGCCGTTGTACGTTGGCCAAGACTCCTTAAGCGGCTTCAACAGTTCTTCAGGGGAGACACCGGCGCCTTGAGCAAACAGCGCAACGGAGCTTGCAGCTCCGAGAATTAGGGAGAAAAGCTTCATTTCAAGGTCACCAGATAAGCGGTCACGTCGTGTATATTTCTGTCGGTGTAAACGGAAAGCAATTCGCGATGCGGAGCCAGCGGGTCGCGGACCTCCACCTTCGGAGTATCGCCATCGCGCCGGAACGAACGTGTCGTCTCATCGGCGAGTTCCAGCGTCACCATAAAGTCATCGATCCGAATCAGCTTTCCTTCCACAGTCGGGCCACCGGGAGGGGTTACCGCTACTGTCACTGTCCGAGCCGCGGCACGCGCACTCGATGCCGCAGCCGCCGGTGGTGGACCGCCACGAGCTGCCCTCGCACCGCCTGCCACCCAGGCATTCTGCAACGCCTTCGGATCTGGAATTCGGGTCGCGATGCCCTTCATGTCGCCAGTGACCGAGTGGCATCCGGCGCACTTGGTTGCGAAGTACGCTTGGCCTTCCGCGGCATTCCCTACGAGAATTGTGGGCGGTTCCTGTGAACTGGGAGGTTTACCCTGTCCGCCAATCGTTGCCAGGACACTCCGTACGTAAGTGGCAACCGCCTTGGCGTCCTCAGGACTCATGGGGATCGCAGGCATGCCTCCGCTCTGCAGGCTGCCCTGGATTACGGGTACGATCTTCTCGCCTTCGCGATCGCTGAGTGAAAGCTGCGATCTCAGGAGGTTTGGACCACCCATGTCTCCGCCTCGAAGATCAGCGCCGTGGCATCCACGACAGGAGATCCCATAAATTGACTTGCCGCGCTCGATTTTCGCTGGATCCTCGGGCGGGCGTTGCTGCCCCGGCACGAAACCTCCGACTCTCCGTGGAGCCTGTCCTGCTTGGGGCGGTTGCGCCAATGAGGCAACCGATAAGGCCAGGATTAATGCACCGGACCCGGCGAAGCCCACCTTGTTTGAACGTTCCATAGACAATTCCCCATTGTATGTTGCCGGTCGCAAAACGTCATAATAGAGCATGTCCTGCAGGCCGCCTGTTCTATTGCTCTCGACCCTCTGCGCGCTTCTCAGCGCGGCGGAAAACTCCAGCATTTTAACCACGGTCGACGCCTTGGCGGGCCAGTTGCAGGATCCTCAACTCGTTATCCTGCATGTGGGTACGCCCAAGGATTATGATGCTGGGCACATCAAGGGCGCCCGTCTCGTCACCCTCGCAGATCTTTCTGTCACCGGAACGGCGGGCCTGCGCCTGGAGATGCCGCCGATTGAGAAGTTGCGGGAAGCCCTGTTGAAGCTCGGCGTAGCGGACGGCAAACGCGTCGTGGTCTACGCAGGCAATGAGAGCGTTCAGTCCGCTACGCGAGTGTGGTTCACTTTCGATTATTTGGGCTGGGGCAATCGCGCCGCGCTGCTCGACGGCGGACTCGCCGCCTGGAGAGCTGCAGGCAAGCCAACCGCTGCCGGAGAGGAGGATGCTGAGTCGCGCCCCAAAGCGGGAGCAACACTCTCGTCGCTGAAGGCGAATCCTAAGCTAATAGTGGATGCTGCATGGCTCCGCTCACGCGTGGATAAACCGGGCTTACGCCTGATCGATGCGCGCTTGCCCGAATTCTACACTGGCGCGGGAAATTCGGGGATGCCACGAGCCGGCCGCATTCCGGGGGCCATCAACGTTCCGTTTTCCACATTGATTAACCCTGCTGCCGACCGCAAACTGCTGCCCGCCGCGGAACTGAAGTCCAAGGTTGCTGGCGGCGCAAGCGTCAAGGGCGAACTGGTGACGTATTGCCACATTGGACAACAGGCGACGCTCGTCTATTTCACCGCCCGCTACCTGGGTCTGAAGCCAAAGTTGTACGACGGATCCTTTCAGGACTGGAGCAGCCGTCCAGATCTCCCTGTCGTAAAAGACTAGCGTCCGGCAAACAGCCGGGGTTAGTCCGAAGCAGAAAAGCTAGCGCTGCAGCGGTCTTTGATGTTGGGACTCGACCCAGCGAGCTGCTTCTTTCAAGTCGTTAAACTCGCGGCCCCATCGGGTTCTCCATCTGCCGTCATGACTGCTTTCCACACGATCCATGATTTTGCCTGACTCGGAAAGAAGACGCCAAAGTTCGTGGCCCCTCGAAGTGCGTTTCAAACGCCATCTGGGACCTAATTGGCGCTGGCGGTATGACGCTAAAAGGAATCGATAAGCTAAGACTGCAAACCACAATGCGGGCCCGGCGAGAGCAAGGAAAATAAACAGCCAGGTCACAGGAGAAATGTTACCCATACTGTACTAGACCCTCGTAGGGCTCAACTATCACGGGTTTAATTGTAAAATCTGCCGCAGCCCAACGTGCCTGCAAAGCAATGATGCTAGTTCGTATCCAATTACAAATAGATGACTTACAGGCATTGAAGATGTCAAAAACAAAGAGAAGCTAACCTACCCCAATTCTAAACCTCAGATCCGTGTCACAGAAGCAATACTGTTGGCAACTGCAACTTGCCGTCGAAAAGGGACTTCGACCCCATTTGTATGACAATATCTGGTTCCACATCAGTTCTTACCAAGGAGCCAGAGAATCCCGTTCTCAAACAGCTTATTTTGAGTTGCGCTCTCGAAAACCTTGTCGCCGTGACCCATGTTCATGTAAAGCATCCTGAAATTCGTATTGGTCCAGACCACAGGGACATCCGGATCTTTTTTGGTGATCAGGCCTTTGATGCCGAGCGGGTATTGAGCCGGGTCGAGCGTCAACAGGACTTTAATGTTCTTGTCGAGGCGCGGGCTGGGACGCCAGGAATACCATTCATTGGTCGGGGAGAGAAATGTCGACGGCAAACCCTGCGTGACAGGACTTGAAGAGTCGTCCACCGTCAGCCTGGCCGGCAGCGGTGGCCAGTTATTGACTCCAAAAGCTCCTCCGCCGATGAACTGCTTAAACCAGGTCCAGCGGGTGTTTTTGTCGTTGTACGCCGCCACATGGAAACCAAGCCATGCACCGCCGTTATCCATGTATCGCTGAAAAGCCGCCTGCTGCGCCGCCGGTGGGATACTGTTCAGCCAAACCACCAAGTTGTACTGCTTCAAGTTCTCGTCGCTCAGATCCGCCCAGTTACTCGTCGCTTCCACCCGAAAGGCATGCCGGTCTGCTTGTTCGGCGAAGAACTGCAATGCCGACGTGGCGAACAATACATGATCGGCTTCGACGTTCAGCGAAAAGAACACCAGGACTCTGCGAGGCTGCGCGGCCGTGGGCTGGCTGGCGAGCTGCGCATAGGATGTCAGCGCAAACAGGATCGCCCACAACGCTTTCATTGACCAGCGCCCCAGAATACGGCATTGCGGAACAACTGCACAAAATTCGGGTTGTCGAAGAGTCCGCCATGATGACCCATGAAGATATAAATGTTCCGGGCCTTGAAGCTTGGATTGGACCAGACGACCGGGTGGTCACCGCCCATCTTGATCATCGTGTTCGGTACATAACTCGATTCATCCACAGTGGCAAAGACCTTGACGTTAGGCCGGGGCGATTTGTCCCACGTGTACCACTCCTCTTTGTCGATGACGAAAGACTCCGGCAGCCCCTTGGCCAGCGGACTGGTTCGATCTTCGATGTGGACCGTTGCTTTCGCAAAGTCAGGAAGGTAGTGCGTGAAACGGATGCCGCCCAGGAACTTAGTGAACCACGGGTCCTGCGGATAGCCGTCGAAGTCGCCGAGAAGCGAGGCGTGATGGAAGCCGATCCAGCCTCCTTTGCCCTGCGTGATGTAATCTTCAAACGCTTTCTTTGCGATCGGAGCCCAATGATAGGGCGGATAGTTGAGCTGAATGAAAAGCTTGTACTGGCTCAGCGATTCTTCGTTGATCCGCTCCGTGCCCGTGATGTAGTCGATTGCAAAGCCGTTTTCCGCCGCCAGCTTGTTGAGATAAATCTTGGCGGCATCCACGAACTTCTGATGATCGCCACCGCCTGAGCGCTCGGACAACGCGACCACGCGGAACTTGGGAGGAGCAGGCCAGCCATCGCGGCCGGTCTGCGCGAAGAGCGAAACGCCCGCGGCGAGCAAGAGAAGTGCGTAAGATCTTGAGAGGGACATGTATTAACGAGCCTGGATGACCGTCGCGCTGTCACCTGCAAAGTTGGCGACATAAATCTGGTTTGACACCGCATCCACTGCAATTGCGTATGGGATCTCGCCAGCCTTCACGGTTGCAACGATCGTATTGGTCTTTCCGTCGATAATCGATACGCTGCCGGCAGCTTGATTGGCGACATAGATCTGGTTCGACTTGGGATTCATCGCGATAGCGGAGGGCCGTTCTGGAAGTTTCACGGTCGTGAGCACCTTGCCCGCGGCTCCGTCAATAACCGACATCGTTTGCGACGCGTAGCTAAGGACGTAAACACGCCCTGAAATTGCATTCACCGCCACCGCAAATGGAATTTCGCCGACACCAATGTGGCGAACCGCGCCGGTGGAGCCATCGAGGATCGCGACGTTCGCACTATCCTCGTTGACGACATAGATCCTGTTGGCTTTGCTATCGAGCGCAATCGCCCACGGATGTTTGCCAGTGGTCACCGACGTCACCTGGTTCGTTGCGCCATCGATCTCCGAGGCATCCTTGCTACCGTAGTTCGCCGTGTAAACCTTGTTCGTGATCGAATTGACCACGATCGCTCTGGGACCCTGACCCACGCGAAAGGTCTCAGTCGCATTCGTTGCGCCGTCGATCATCGTCACGCTGTGACCAAAGTTGTTCACGACGTAAATCTTGTTGGTAGCAGTATTGACCGCGATCGCCTGGCAGTAACTTCCAGTCTTCACTGAAGCAATAACCGCATCGGTGGCGCCATCGATGACCGTCACCACGCTATCGGTCGCATTAGCGACATAGATTCGATTGGTGATCGGGTTGACCGCGATTCCCTCCGGACCTCTTCCAGTCTGAATCGTTGTGGCTACACGGCGCGTCTTCCCGTCGATCACCGTCACCGAATCGCTATTGTGATTGACTACGTAGGCCTTATTCGTCGACTCGTTGACCCCGATGGCCATCGGCTGCTGTCCAGCCGGAAGGGTCAGCGGTTGCGGCTGCGCCAGCAGCATCAGGCACGAGCAAAAGCCGACGGCGACGCTTCGAAGCATGGCGTTTTATTTGACGGCCTGCGCGCTATCGGACGTGGCCTTTTTACGCTGCGGCGCCAGCATCTGCTGCGTGGTGATCTTTGCATCGAACGCAACGTTGAACATGCACACCATCATCTCGTCGAAACTCTGCTGTCCCCAGATCACGGTCTTACTGGGATCCGGGTTTTCCGGATTGTTCTTTGAGTTGTCGAAATGCTCGGTGCACTCGATCTTTGTCCCCTTGGGCAAGCGCATCGGTTCGGCAAGGTCGTACCAGAGCTGCCAGTGCCAGTTGTACTTTGGGACATCAAGCAGCGTCTGGGTCTTGCCATCTGTGTAAACGACGCGGTACTGCGCCGATTTTCCGCGCATGTGCATGTGCGGATGCAGTCCCAAAAGAGTCACGTCTTCCGGCACAGTATACGAAGCATCCACGCGAAAATTGGCATGGCCAGGCGGGATCTTGAATGACGAATTCCCTGCCGACAGCGTCATGGTCCGCTCCGTTGGAGGCTCCTTTGCCAGCACGAGCCCGAGCCGGGACTGATCCGTAGAAGCCTTCCCTTCAGGCATATAGTGGACCTCAAGAACGATGTCCGAACCCGCGGGAATCAGCTTTGCCTGGCCGGGCTTGAACATGTCAGGCGGCTGGCCAGGAGCAAACCCCGTCAACCAGTCATTCGGCACATCGTCTTTCGGCGCGCTCGAGCCATCTTTCTTCCCAGGCGGCGCTTCAAAGAACTGGTTCTTCGGCATGTCCTTGAAGTAGTTCGAGCCAGGAGCCCGCACGTAAGCCACGATGTGGTGCACAACGCTGTAGTCCGTTGGAGCGGCTTGTACATGCTCGACCCACGTGTCCTTCGTGAAGCCGGTTGGGATGATCACATATTGGTAGTCGAGAATGCCGGTGGCGGGAATGTGGAAAGGCTTGGGTAGCTGGAAGATGATGTCCGGCTTCGGAATTGCCCAGCCTTCGACAAACTGCCGGGGCGCGGGCATGTCCTTCGGATCGCCTAGTGGAGCACCGGCGTCCGCCCAGGCGGCCAACAAGTCGATATCGGCTTGCTTCATCGACGCATCGTTGGCGAACTTCCCATAGTGCGGATCCGCAAACCATGGCGGCATTTTCTTCTGCAACACTGCGGCTTTCATCGCCTTCGCCCAAGGACGGGCCTGTTCGTAGGTCAAGAGCGAAAAAGGCGCCGCCTGTCCAGGCCGATGGCACGACTGGCAGTTTCGCTGCAGGATAGGCGCGATCTCTTTGGCGAAGGTCGGTCGCCGTGCTTCCGCGAAAGCTCCAAGTGACAAAAGAATTCCGGCAGCCAGTACCCGTGACATGAAGCGATCTCCGTTCGCTTGTCGAGAGTATCATTGTCCAGTCCTGCAAATCGCCTACCTCAGGATAGGGGCGGAGCCAGTGGTCTTTCGGCTATAGTAGCTATCGATTGAGTAAGTGAGAGGAAGTCTTTTTTGCTACTGATCCGCTACGGCGCCGTTCTCGCGGCAATGGCCTTGACCTGCAGCGCCCAATTGCCCGAATACTACAAGACCGTGAATCGCGTGACGTGGGTGGTGGGCCATATCGACAAGGTCCGCCCGGCCTGGCAGGCACTCGGACTCACCGATATTCAGGAATTCGTCAATATTGAGCTAACCGGCCAGTACAAGGGCAAACCCATCAGCATTCGTGCCTGGCAGATTACGGGACGCCTGGGAAATCTCACGATCGACATGCTCCAACCGGGCGAAGGGCAGGCCAACGCCTATACGAATTTCCTCTCGAAGCACGGGGACGGCATCCTTTCCATCGTGCATGAAGTTCCCGATCGCAGCGCTCTGGACCAGGAAATCGCACGAATGAAGGCGAAGGGCGTCGACGTTCTGCAGCAAGTTAGGACAGGGCCGGTGACGTTCACCTACTTCGACACGGAGCCCGAAGGCAAGTTCGCTCTGGGGTTGATTCTACGCGAAGGCAAGAAAGCCGATCCGCCGCCGCAACAACCGGCGTTTGTATCGCACTTCGGCGCCGTGATTTGGGATGCGAAAGCCGTTTCGGCGTATTGGGAAAAGCTCGGATTTCCAGCTTTTCCAATGGCCCATGCCACGCCGCGGCCGGATTCCCGCTACAAGGGTGAACCATTGTCGCTCGCGTTCGAGGTAGGTTTCCAGCGCCACACTCAGTTTCGAATGGAATGGATCTCGCCGCCTGCGAATCCGCCGAACGTCTACGCCGACTTCCTAAATCGGCGCAAGCGGGAAGGGATCCAACATATCGGAGTCGAAATCGGCGACCTTGCGAAGGCAACCGCAGAGCATGAAAAGCTGGGCTATCACGTCCATCAGGCTGGAGCCTGGGGCGACGTCGGAAAGTCAGGATCCGGCCACTACGCGTATATGGATACCAACTCAGTCGGTGGCGTGAGCTTGGAACTCGTGCGCAGATTCCAGTAGTTGCTAGTTCGAAGTAGGTTTCTTCTCTGCGCTATCGACCACAAGAATCTCGATGGGTTCGTTCGAAGGCCGTAAGCGCAGCCCGATTTCAGCGACGGCGGTGAAAATGGAAGGTCCATCGCCGCCTCGTATTGCGCTGGCGGCAGAGACGAGCCGGCAGTCGAAAGCTCCCGTGAGGCCTGTTTTATCGACAACCGGACGGTCTACCGTGGCAAAGTCCGAAAGGCGTTCCGCGAACTCGCTCATTGTAGTCGCGCCAAAGACAAAATCGCCTTCCTCGACGCGAAATGAAAGGCGGTCGTCAATTTCCGACGGCTCCAGCTTAAGCGATCCCTTACCTCGTTCCAGCACATAGACGGGCTTGCTCTGCATCTCTTTGTGAGCGACGACTTTGAAGCGGGCAGCGAGCAGATTCCGCATCATCAATTGCAGATCTTTAAGCGGCGGATGCGGCTCCTGTGTCTTGGCCTGAATGTCGTACCGCGTTCCATTCAGCCAGCCAGGTCCTGTTACCCGATAGAACTTCAAGCCGTAAGCCCACTCGATTGCGAACTTCAGGCTGCCATTTCTCACCCAAACGCCAGTTGGAGAAACATCCACGCGCTCTTTGCGGCTCACTTCAGGACCCATGGGCGCGACACTTTCCCGAATCGACGCCACGTCGAACTCCTGTGCGGGAATGTCCCGGACGACAAAGAGCAAAACCGCAATCCTGAGCCAGGCGAGGTTCATGTTCGTCTCTTATGAATTTTCGCCTTTGGCAGAGTCAAGCGCAAGGAAATGGAAAGCAGTTCCTGGATTTGCTGGCGATCGACGCGGTTCAGGCGGACAAGCACTACGGGATGGCTCTTGTAATACTCGGTCAGATAATAGGTTTCCGGAGCATCGTCAATCAGGCCCTGCCGATCTTCCGCGGTAGCTCTGATGATGAGGGTATCGGGCTCGGCAGACGGATGGGTGGCAAGTCCCGCCAGGAAACTCCCGCCCAGCTTCAGAACCGTGGAGCCATCGTATTTCGTAGACGCTTCCACGCCTGGCAACGCCAGCGCGACTTCTCTGACGACATCGAAAAGCACAGGGAATCAGGAGATCCCGTGTTTTTTCATGCGGTAGCGCAAAGTGTCGCGACTGATCCGTAGCAGTCTCGCCGCTTCGCTCTGATTGCCGCCGGCTTTCCTTAGAGCTTCGGTGAGCAACCGTTTTTCCTGCTCTTCCAACGGCAGCATCTCGCCATTGGGAGTCTGCATGGATGCAGCGGGAGCATCGGCATGACCGCGTCCCAGATACGTGGGTAGATCAGAAACGTCGATCGTGGATCCCATCACCATGATGCAGGAATGTCCAATCACGTTTTCCAACTCACGAACGTTCCCCGGCCAACCGTGCCGTAGCAAAACCATCTGAGCGCGGTTAGTGAGGGCGCGGATGTCTTTGTTGTACTGGGTGGCGTACTTATTGATGAAGTGCCGGATCAGCAACAGCAGGTCGCCCTCGCGCTCGATCAACGTCGGAATGGCGAGTTCCACCATCGTCAGTCGATAGAAGAGGTCTTCACGGAAGCGGCCCTCGGCGACGCTGGCCCGCAAATCGCGGTGGGTAGCGGCGATGACGCGAACATTCACTTTGCGCGGCGTCAGGGCTCCGAGTCTTTGAATTTCCTGGTTCTGCAATGCACGAAGCAGTTTGGCTTGGGTGTTCAGCGGCATGTCGCCGATCTCATCCAGGAACAGCGTGCCATTGTGGGCATACTCAAACAGACCGACCTTGTCCTGCGTAGCTCCGGTAAAGGATCCACGAACATGGCCAAACAGTTCGCTCTCAAATAAGGTTTCGACGACCGCGGAACAGTTCAGCGGAACAAATTGTCCAGCCGCAACAGGACTTAGTTTATGTAGCGCCCGCGCAACGAGCTCTTTGCCGGTTCCGGTCGCACCGGCGATGAGAACCGAGCGATAGTGCGGCGCGATGCGTTGAACCTGTGAAAACAGTTCCCACATTTGGGGGCTGTTGCCAACCATGCCCTCGAACTCAGCCTGCTCAGCAAGATTCGCTTCCAAATGGGAAGCGCGACTGCGGCGTTGGTGCTTTTCGATGAGGATTCCGACGCGGTCTCGAACGGATGCTAATGCAACCGGTTTCTCGAGGTAGTCTGAAGCGCCCTTCTTGATCGCCTCCACCGCCGACTGGGTAGAATAATGCGCGGTCATTAGGAGGACGTCGATAGAGGGATCAGCCTCCATAATTCGTTCCAACAATTCCATGCCGTTTATTTTCGGCATCACAAGATCGGTAAGTACGATTTGCGGATGTTCCTGCAGAATGTAGTCGATCCCCTCTTCAGGGTCACTGAAAGTTCGAATCCTCAGTTCGGGGCGACGCAGGGCCGAACTGAGCATTTCCAAACTGCCGGGATTGTCGTCGATGATCGCCAGGGAGACCGTGGACGCACTATTTTGCATAGACGTATTTATTACTATAGCTTTACCCGAGTAGAGATCGGAGTAATTCTCGAATTTTCTTAAGTCCTACGGGTTTGGTTACATAGTCATTGAAACCTGCACTACGCCCCTTTTCGTCATCCCCCTCCATTGCGTAGGCTGTAAGTGCCACTATAGGCGTTTTTCGAAATCCTTCCAGTTCGCGAAAACGCGCCAACGCTCCATAGCCGTCCAACCGGGGCATCTGGATGTCTAGAATAATCAGGTCAGGCTTCACCTGTTCCGCGATCGAGAGGGCCTCGTAACCGTCGCCGGCTTCGGAAACCTCGCAACCGCAATGCGACAACATCGTGCGAAGCAACTCACGGTTGCTTGCGCTGTCGTCTACGATCAGGACCTTTGTCACACGGAATCCTTCTTGGTTCCCAACAGGGAGAGTTGATGGAGCAGGGTCTCTTTCCATGCCGTGCCCTTGATCATTAGCGCATTGGTAGTGCGTCGGAGCAAAACCACCTCGTTCTCAGAAAGTGCAATTCCTGTAAGTACTAGGACAGGAATGCGGGAGAACCGCGAATCCCCTTTCATGCGAAATATCAGCTCGAAGCCATTCATTTCCGGCATCATGAGATCTACCAGAATCGCAGACGGAATTCGTTCCGAGAGTCGATCGAGTGCTTCCCGGCCATTCGTTGCGAGGATGCACTCATAACCGGCCGCTTCCAGAATCTGCTGAGCCAGATCGAGCGCGGCTGGATCATCGTCAACGATCAAAATCGGGGAGGGCGCATTGCCATTTTTCACATGCAGTTGCAACGCCTGCAAAAGGGCCTCCCTTGAGACAGGCTTGATGAGATGCATTGCGATGCCCAGCGGCGTGGCGGCGTCCTGAGGCATTACTGAGACCACCAGAACCGGAATATGCGCGGTTTCGGTGAGGTTCTTGATCGTCTCCAAGGCTTCCCAGCCACGGCCGCCGGGTAGACTCAGATCGAGTAGAATCGCCTGCGGACTCTGATCCAGCGCCTTCTCTAACGCATCTCGCGCAGAGTTCGCGAATATGACGTCATATCCTTCGGGTTCCAGATCATGAGAAATCTGGCGCAGGTTGCCGTGTTCCTCCTCCACCACGAGGACCACGGGGCGCCGCGGATGCTTCGGGTCTGTCGCTGGCGCGGATTGTGGCGTCGGCATGGAGAATGAAAACTGGCTGCCGCGGCCCAGTTCGCTTTCCAACCAGATTCGCCCGCCCTGTTGTTCCACGAGCCGCTTTGAAATCGCCAAGCCCAACCCGGTACCTTCACGGACACCTTTGGTGGTAGCTCCAGCCTGATAGAAGACATCAAAAACCGCACGGCTGTGCTCAGGAGCGATGCCGATACCTGTATCCCAGACGGTAATGGCGATTTGTTTGCGGTACCAACTGGAATCTAAACCGATCCTGCCGCCAGCCGGGGTGAACTTGACCGCGTTTGACAGCAAATTCAGAACGATCTGCTTGAACCGGAGGCGATCGGCTCGCAGAACCAGATGAGGTTGCACGTTGTTGATGATCGCGATGGACTTAGCGTCAGCCTGCGGACGGATGGTGCCGACCACTTCTTCAATCGCCTGCATCAGGTCGAATTCTTCGGTTCGAAGCTCGATGCGGCCCGCTTCAATCTTGCTGAGATCGAGGATGTCGTTGATCAACGCCAGCAAGTGCTGCGAGTCCCGGTAGATGTGCTGCACGAATCGCTTCTGTTTCTCGTTGAGCGGCCCTTCGATTTCCTCTTCCAGCAGTTCCGAAAATCCAGTAATCGTGTGCAGAGGGGAGCGCAGCTCGTGGCTCATACTGGCCAGAAACTCACTCTTGGAACGGCTGGCGGCTTCTGCTTTGAGCCGCGCTTCCTGCAGTTCCTCTTCGCGCCTTCGACGCTCAGTGACATTGTAGGCCACGACCATGCGAGCCGACCTGCCGGACATCACCACGTCGTGTACGATCGAGTCAGCCTCGAATACAGATCCGTCCTTGCGCACATGCCGCAATCCCAGATGGGCCTCTCCTGGCACGTAGTCAGGCCGGATATCCAGGAATGTCCGAGCCAGAAACTCCTCGCGTGAGTAGCCGTATTCCTCGGTCGCCTTGTCGTTCACGGCGACGAACTTCAACGTCATGCTGTCATACACATACGCAGGGACCGGATAGGCTTCAAAAAGGGTCCGGGCCTGCTCGGCGTTCCGGGCGGCTTCAGCAGTCAGCCTTTCCCGATCCGTGATGTCTCGGATAGCCGCGGCGACGTGCACTCCGCCCGAGAGATTCATCGGACTCAGTGTAATTTCGACGGGAAACTCGGTGCCGTCGGATCTGCGCGCAGCCAGCTTCAAACCGCTGCCCATGGGCCGGATGGAAGGCGTGTGCATGTAGCCTTCGCGATGACGGTAATGTGAGTGTTTGAACCGATCAGGAACGAGTAAATCTACAGATTGCCCTACGAGTTGCTCGGGCTTGTAGCCAAAAAGGCGCTGCACACTTTGGTTTGCCAGAACGATCTTTCCGGTCGCGTCGACTTCGACAATTGCATCCGGCGCGGCTTCCAGCAGATCGCGATATCGGCGGATGGCGTCCATTTCACTTTGCACCGCTTCCGCCTGCACCATCAGCTGCCGCCAGTGGGTCATGTCTGTTTGAGTTGAGATGACACCCTTCACGGCTCCCGACCGATCGTGCAGCGGCGCGTTGGTGATCGCCATGGTAAAGGGAGTGCCGTCACGGCGCATGCGTCGCGTTTCCTCCATATACCAGCCTGAATCATCACCTCGCATCACCCGATTGACCATGGCGAGGAAAGGCTCCAGTTCGTCAGGGGGAATGGTGGGAGGAATCCGACCAAGAACCTCCGACTCCTTCCACCCGGTCATTCGTTCGGCTGCCTGGGTCCACAGGGTCACGTGACCATGCTCATCCAGAGCGCAAATGCCGAACGGACCGGCGGTGAATATGGCTCTCAGCATCTCATCCGCGCCAACACTGCTAACGGCCACGCTGTCTGGGCCTGGGATACAGTGACGCCGCCACTGCATGGCCCGATAGATGGCCTTGGCGAGCGATGCGCCTGCGCCGTTCAGGAAGACAAAATCCAGTGCGCCGTCACGAATCCACTGTGTCGCCAAATCCACCGACCCATTCTGCTCATCCGCGAAACCAACGATCGGAATCGCGGGGTGAATTGCGATCGAACGATTAAGAATGTTCGGCCAACATGCTTCAGCGAGCAGAAGGTCGAATCTTCTATCTTTGAGTAGACCAGTAAGAGCTTCGAAGGAATGAACCGAATGGAGATGAGCGAGAATGTCCAGCCCTGACAACTGGTGCTGGATTTTCCCTACTTCGCCTGCGGATTGGCAGAGCACGAGAATATGAAGAGGTTTTTGCAATTGCGGCATTGCGGTAGACCTCAGTTTCTCACCAGCAGGAATTCGCCGCACAGGGCCGCGAGCCAGTGGATTGGCGAATCTGGATCAAAACTCTTGGGTCCAAACGTCACGATTCAATCCACTGCTGCACGTCGACTTCCGTTTTGGCCGTACTGTTTACGCTGAAAAATGCTGAAGTTGAGTGATTTCCCCCAATGATGCTGGGTTATATTGCCGACTCTACAGATCAGGACCTCTGGCGAACTGGCAAAGAGTGGCTCGATACGTGCTATGGGAAAAGCGGAGAGTTAGGTCCATGATGAAACCTCGTACAACGATCGCTGGATTCGGCGCCTCCATGATTGAAGATCACTTCAGCCTCATGCGGGGCATTATTGAAGAATTGGACCGCTATGCCCAGAGTTCCGGCCCACCCGGCTGTAAATTCCCGGAAATCGAGATCAAGCGCCGCAATGGCGTTTTCCGCTTCATGGCTCGAATTCCTTACGGTCCGGGCGAACTGAAGTTGACTGTGGAAGAAAGCTCATTGGTACTCGAAACACAAACATCCCGTCGAGCTTTTTCGTTACCGGCGGGGTTGAATCCTGAGGACGTGGGCACGAGGTTCTTGGAGCAAACGCTCATTTTAGAGTTCCCTTATCGAGAGGAACCGACAAAATCCTCGGCCTCCACCGCTGCTGCGGGACATTAGCTCTTTAGCTCTTTACAATTCTCTCTTTGCGCTTGTTCAGGAAACGGAAGGTAGCTTATGTATCCGTTTGCCAGAATCCTTTTTCCGGTTGATTTTTCCAAGCGCTGCGAATCGATCGTACCCGCTGTTCGCGCGATGGCTGCGAAACATGGCTCAGCCATCACACTGTTCCACGCACTAGACATGCCCCCCGGCGGTTATGCCGAATGGTACTCCTTCGCTGCGATGGTTGATCTAGGCGCTATCCGCGACCATACCCGGCGCAGTCTGGACCGCTTTGCCGAACGATGTTTCCCCGGAGAGATGATTGAAACCGTATTGAGCGATGGGCGGCCAGTAGATGCCCTCGTGGACTACATGCACGACAATACGGTCGATCTCCTGATGCTTCCTTCTCACGGCCGCGGGAAGTTCCGCAGCATGCTGCTGGGGTCAGTCACGAGCGGCTTGTTGCATGACGTCAGCATCCCGGTTTGGACCGCAACGCACACGATCGAGGAGCCAATCAAGAACCTCGAGTATCGTAACGTCCTGTGTGCAGTTGACCTGGAGAAGCACAGTGTGCCTGCGCTCGAGTTGGCGAAACACATCGCAGATGACTATGGAGCCACGCTGCAGGTGATCCATTCAGAACCCTCGGTCGAGGACCTTGTGCATAGCGACAGCGCAATTCGTTTTCGTGAGTTTCTGGCGTATCGCGCTCGTGAGAGCTATGCTCCCATTGCCAAAGCCGCCGGGGTCGAAACGCCGGTGGAAGTGATCGAAGGCGCTATTGGGGAGTCAATCGCGGCGGCAGCGATGCGATACGACGCCGATCTTCTAGTGATCGGCCGGGGAGTTGTAAAGGGAACCTTCGGCCGGATGCGCACCCATGTCACCGACATCATCAAACATTCGCCCTGTCCTGTGTTGACCGTCTAAGGATTACGAACGCAACGGTAGCCATAATATCCGGCGGCGGCGCTCTTGCGAGTCGGGTATAGCTCTCCCGTCCAAACTGCGCGATAAGCCAAGCCGGGGCCGGCCTCGGTCGAAGTCCACCAGTAGATGATCATGCTGTGAGGATTCCACAACGGGCTTTCCCGATTAGGAGCGATGCGGTAAACCGGTTGGCTGCGTGGAGTTCCAGTCCATTCACCGCCAGCATTTTTGCCATGACGGACTTGGGACGCGGTCACCTCCTGTGCGGTGGGTAGGCGCCAGATATTCTGCGGCGATGCAGCGGATGCCGAGCCGTCCCGATTCAGGCAAATGCACGCATGATTCGCCTGCTCCCAGTTCGATCCGCTGAGCGGCCAGCCTGGACCCTCAGGCGCCCATACCAGACTCACTCCATTTCCTTCGATCAGACGCTCGGTGCGGATACCGTCATCCGAGCGAGTGAGGGCAAGATAGCCGGGGTACGCGCCAAAGATCGAGGCGACACCCAATGGAAGCGCGAACAGGATCCACATTTTCCACGGCGAACGCTCAGGCCGTCCTATCCAGTAGCAAAGTCCCGCAAGCGCGAGCGGCGTCGAAATCATCACCATCCCGGCGCCCTTTCTGAAGAACCAGGCAGCAAAGATTGCGAGAACGAAATGCGTAATGGCTCCCGGGCGCGGCCAGCGCATCGCGAACGCCCCGAGCAGCATGAAGCCCAGCATCGGAGAAAGGTATTGGGTCAGGCTCAGCAGCACATTTCCAATGAAAGTTAGCTCGAACCAGCCCTCATGGAACATCTCGATCGACCCCCAATAGGCCCATATGCAAGCGTAAAGAGCCGAAAGAGAGACCGCGGCATACCCCAGCGTTCGTCGCATGAAGGTCATTACCTGCAAGCCGAGTACCGATAAGCGAGCCAGTCCAGCGCTTGGGAGCGGGACGTCATTTCCCCATTCAATTGCCGGTCTTCTGCCTCGCGAAGCAGTTTTGCGAACAGCGGACCTTGGGGAACGCCAAGCGCCAACAGATCGGTTCCAGTTAGGAGAGGCGTCGGGTGCAGGTCGTCTTTTTTCAACTCCGGCAGGACCGGCTCCGGCAATCCGTCCATGCGATGCAACGACATCTGCTCCGGAAAGCTCTCCTGTCGAAGAAACCGCTTCATCTCCGCCAGTGAGTCGAACGGGCGATTCATCCTGCCATGTTGGTCAATCAGGGTGTGAATGGTTTGCAGTTCCCGCGAAGAGAGTCGAAGCCGGGACAAGATGTCCGTTGGTGAGTCCAGGAGCAAGGCGGCCCAGGCCACGGCAGTTGTTGACGGCCGTTGCTGCAACCTCTCGGTCGCACGACCGGTAATCGGCAGGCCCAGACTCTCTGCCAGGCCGCTGCTGCGGAGCAGTTCCAAACCGTACGCGGCGCCGCCTTCCATCAGAATCCGGTTGAGTTCGTCGCGGACCCGTTCTGCCGCAACTGTGGCAAGCAGCGTGGCACTCTGCCGCATCGCGCACATAGTCCGATCTTCGATCGTGAAATGAAACCGCGCGGCAAAACGAACAGCCCGCAGTAACCGCAGATGATCTTCACCGAAGCGCAGAAGCGGATCCCCAATTGCACGAATAATGCCCGCCTCCAGATCCGCCCGGCCTCCGACAAAATCCAGGACTTCATGAGTTCCGGGATCGAGAAGCAGCGCGTTGATCGTGAAATCACGCCGCTCTACATCCCGCCGAACATCTCCGACGAACTGAACGGAGTCAGGACGCCGCCCGTCCGAATAGTCGCCATCGCTACGAAAGGTGGCGACTTCCACCTGCCATTCCTCGTCGCGAACCAGGACAACCCCGAAATGCGCCCCAACAAGATCGGAGCCCGGAAACATTGCCTGTACCGCCGCCGGACTGGCGCTGGTGGCGATGTCATAGTCCTTGGGATCGCGGCCTAGTAGAAGATCGCGGACACAGCCACCGACGAAGTACGCCTCGTAGCCCGCAGCGCGAAGCTGCGAATTGATGAAGGATGCGTAATCTGCTAGAGAACGGTGGCGCACTGATCTGATCGTAGAATAAAGGCTGGGAATGTCTCCAAACACTGGCCGTTCCGCTATCTCGCCAAAAGTAGTTGTGGCGACGACAGCGGCGTTATCCTTCATTTCATTCTGGCGTGGCGCAGCTATCGTGCTGAGTGATTTGGCATCGTCTTCTTTCTATGCTGGCGGCATCGCAGAACAGGCAATCGGAAAGTCCGCACCCTGGTTCGTGCTCGGCGTCATGTTCTTCAGTTTTGCGGTCCGCAGCGTTTACATGGAAAGCTGCGGCATGTTCGTGCGAGGCGGCGTTTACGTCGTCGTGCGCGACGCCATGGGTCCGTTCATGGCTCGGCTTTCGGTTTCCGCGCTGGTTTTCGACTACATCCTTACCGGCCCGATCAGCGTCGTTAGCGCCGGGCAATATTTAGGCTCGCTACTCAACGAGTTCAGCGAAATGGCGCATTCGGACTTTCACGTCCCCGTCAATCTCTTCGCGGCAGGTTTCGGCATCATGATCACCGGATACTTCTGGTGGCAGAACATCAAGGGCATTCACGAATCGAGCGGCAAGGCGCTGCGGATCATGCAGATTACGACAGTCATGATCGGCATCCTGTTGATCTGGTGTCCGCTGACAATGCTGATCCGCGGGTACGTCAATGTGCCTCCTGCCCCCGTCGCGGCGAACATCCATTTGAGTGAAGACGCACAAGGCTGGTTGCATGGCACGCCGTGGCTGATGATGCCAATGGTGCTGGCATTCGTGGCTTTCGGACACTCGCTGCTGTCGATGAGCGGCTTTGAAACGCTGGCTCAGGTCTATCGCGAAATTGCATATCCGAAGCTGAAGAATTTGCGGATCACGGCAAATATCGTCTGCTGCTACGCGGTGGTGTCCACAGGTGTCATCACCGTCTTTGCGATGATGATTATCCCCGACGACATTCGTAAGAACTACGTCAACAACCTCATCGGCGGACTCGCTATGAACCTCGCAGGACCTTACATTCTGCGAATGGGTTTCCACATCTTCGTTGTAATCGTGGGCGTGCTCATTCTGTCTGGCGCGGTGAACACGTCAATGATCGGCGCCAATGGCGTTCTCAACCGTGTGGCTGAGGACGGTGTTCTATTGCCATGGTTCCGCAAGCTGCACAAGAGATTCGGCACCACGTTCCGCATCGTCAACCTGATTACCTTGCTGCAAATTGCCACGATCGTCGCCAGCCGCGGCGATGTCTATCTACTCGGCGAAGCCTACGCATTCGGCGTCGTCTGGAGCTTCTTCCTCAAGTCATTGGGTGTGCTCGCGCTGCGATTCCAGCGGCATGACCAGGAATACAAGGTTCCGTTCAATATCCGAATCGGCGATAAGGAACTGCCGATCGGACTGACGGTGATCACGCTCGTCCTCGGCTTGGTAGCGATCGCCAACCTGTTTTCGAAGAAGACCGCCACAATCTCGGGGCTCGCCTTCACCTTGGCTTTGTTCCTGATCTTTACGATCTCCGATCAGGTCAGCAAGCGGCGCAAGCAGCACGGCAACGACATGGAGCAGTTCAACCTCGATCACCAGCCGCAGGTGGATTCCACTAGCGTCCATGCCCGGCCTGGCGGCGTCCTGGTCGCCATTCGTGATTTCGGCCGCATGGAACATCTGCGCAAAGTATTGGAAAAAACCAACCTGCGCCGCCACGACATCGTCGTGATGACCGTTCGGCAAATCTCAGGCGCCGGCGAGTACGATCTCTCGGAAGGCCAGATCTTCAGCGACTACGAAACCCAACTCTTTACTCAAGTGGTGACACTGGCCGAAAAAGAAGGCAAGCCAGTGGAACTGCTGGTGGTGCCGGCGATCGATCCTTTCGACGCTATGGTGCAGACCGCGGCAAAACTGCAGGCTTCGCGGCTCGTGACCGGCGTAAGCGCGAAAATGGCGTCCGAAGAGTTGGCGCGGCGCATCGGACTCGCGTGGGAGAAGTTGCCAGAACCTCGGCATCCCTTCTCACTCGAAGTCATCGCTCCCGGGCGTGAATCGACCTTCGTCAACCTGGGTCCCCACCCGCCTCGCTTATGGCCCGAGGACTTGGACCGCGTACACGACATCTGGCTCACGCTCAGTGAACAGTTCGGCTCGAAACTCCATCATCGGGATGTGGTCGGCGTGGCGCTACGTCGCCTGCAGGATGATCTGAAGAGTCCGGACCGCGATCAGGTGGTGGCAGACTTAAAGAAAGAATTGAAGAACTGACATGAGTACGACCGCGCTCGCCACGTCGAATGTTCTGCCACCCGGGCCGAAGACATTTCTACCTTTTGGCGTTTTGCGGCAGTTCAGAAAAGACGCGCCGGGCTTTCTTCTGAGAGCCCGTCAGCAGTACGGCGACATCGTATACATACGCATGGGCGTGCAGAACGTCTACCTGCTGAATCATCCCGATCACATCAAGGATGTTCTGGTGACCAATCAGGGCAACTTCACGAAAAGCCGGGTCCTGCAGCGCGCAAAGCGCATGCTGGGCGAGGGGCTTCTGACGGCAGAGGGCGCACATCATTTGCGTCAGCGCCGCATGATCCAGCCGGCATTTCACCGGGATCGCCTCAAGAGCTACGGCGTTTCCATGGCGGAATGGGGAGTGCGCACCAGAGATCGGTGGCAGCCCGGTCAGACTGTCGATATGGCGCAGGAAATGATGCGCTTGACGCTGGCTGTCGTGGCGCAAACCCTGTTCAGCACGAACGTAGAAGACGACGCGGAAGATATCGGAACCGCGCTCGAATCAATCCTCGATCTGTTCAACCTCGTAATGTTGCCGTTTTCGGAGATTCTCGAGCGGCTGCCTCTGCCCTTCGTTAAGCGGTTTCAAAAAGCTCGCGAAACACTGGACCGCATTATTTATGGGATGATCGCCGAACGTCGCGCCTCTGGTGAGGACAAAGGCGACCTGCTGGCGATGTTGCTGCTGGCCGTCGATGACGAAGATCGAGCCTCAGGCGGGATGACCGACGAACAGGTTCGCGACGAAGCGATGACGCTGTTCCTCGCCGGACACGAAACCACCGCCAATGCATTGACCTGGACGTGGTATCTGCTGTCACAGCATCCGCAGATCGCGGCTCGCATGCATGCGGAAATCGACAAAGCTCTCGAGGGCAGGATTCCCGGCTTTGACGATCTTCCGCAATTGAAGTACGTGGAGATGGTTTTCGCCGAAGGCATGCGGCTGTATCCTCCCGCCTGGGGAATCGGACGGAAAGCGATTGGTCCGCACACGATCGGCGACTACACGGCCGATGCGGGGTCCATTATGCTGATGAGCCCGTATGTCGTGCATCGAGATCCGCGTTACTTCCCGGATCCGGAGCGCTTCGATCCAGACCGCTGGCTTCCGGAGATCGCGGCGCAACGGCCGAAATTCTCTTATTTCCCCTTTGGCGGCGGCTCGAGACTCTGTATTGGCGAACGTTTCGCGTGGATGGAAGGCGTGCTGTTGCTGTCGATTCTGGCCCAGAAGTGGAATCCAAAATTGGTCCCTGGCCATCGAGTGGAACACAAGGCAATGATTACGCTACGGCCTCGCTATGGTATGCAGATGGTGCTACAGCCGCGCGTTGTAGCTCCCCACTTCCGGCCCTAAATTTAACTATGCCAAAACTCATCACATCGCCCACTAAGATCCCGGTACCCGGGGGCAAGATTATCGACGAACACGTAGGCCGCTTGAATACCGGCAATTCGGACATCAGCGTGGCTCACATGCGCAGCCCCGCGGGCTGGAGCGAACCCGGTCAGACCCCCGAATTCGACGAATATACGATCGTAATCAACGGCGTGATGCGAGTCGAACATAAGGGCGGAGTGATCGATGTACCCGCCGGGCAATCCATCATCTGCGAGAAAAATGAGTGGATCCGCTACAGCACCCCAGACGGCGCGGAATACATCGCAATTTGCATTCCGGCCTTCTCGCCTAATACCGTCCATCGGGATGAATAGCTAAACATAGCTAAACTAAGATATTGGACGCTCGTAAGACTGGATTACTTGTACTCTCAATCGCGATCTCGCTTGGCTGCCTGATCTGGGTACTTTCGGGATCGGAACTTCGCGAACTACCGCATGAAGTCCGGACCCTCCGTTGGGGCTGGGTGGGCGTGGCGGTAATAGCCGATATTCTGGTCTATTGCATCCAGGGCTGGCGCTGGAGTCTCCTGCTGGATCCGATCGCGAGGATTCCAGTCCTCAAGTCTATCCGTGCGATTTACGTCGGTCTCTTCGCCAATGAGATCATCCCATTCCGGGCCGGCGAAGCGATTCGCTGCTATCTGCAAGCCCGCTGGAGCCACATTCCTTTTTCCGTCGTCGTGGCTTCCGCGATCATCGAACGCATCTTTGACGGTCTTTGGCTGGTAGTCGGACTTTTCCTGGTCGTCCGGTTCGTGCGCGATCTTCCGAAGGCCTTCGTCGAAGGTGGGTATGTTCTAGCGACTGTTGTCCTGGTGGGTTCGATCGTCTTCTTCATCGCCATGCTGCAGAAGAACTGGGCTTTACGAAATCTCACATCGATCGGCTGGCAAAAACATGTTCGGGTGCTAATCGAGGATTTGAACCTCATCGGCTTTTCGAAGTACCTCGTTTATTCAGCCTTCATGAGTCTGCCTTATTTGCTGATGCAGGCCGTACCGATCTGGGCGATGATGCGCGCCTACGAACTTGAGGACCCCTCGATAAGCATCGCGGTGGTCATGATGGTGCTCCTGCGCCTCAGTTCCGCCGTGCCCCAGGCTCCAGGCAACCTCGGGGCGTTCCAGGCCATCGCAGCAGTCGCGTTAACGATGTTCGGCTACGATGGAGCGCTCGCCAAGCGGTTTTCCTTAGTCCTGTGGGGTGTTGTGACCTTGCCACTGCTCGTGACGGGATTCCTTGCGCTGGCGGTGACCGGCGCCAAACTCACTGAACTAAAGGCGGAAGCGGAAGCTTCAGCCTCGCAAAACAAGTCAGGCAGCTAGATCGCGAACGCAGCGAAACCCGATATTAGTCGTCGCGCTATCGGGCGTGTTCGACGTCCTCGCCGCGACCCGGTAGCGATTGCAATACGACGCGTGGCAAAGATAGGACCCACCCTTCATGACCCGCGCGGTCCCCGTCGGCGGACCAACAGGGTTATGGCGCGTCGCCGTGACGTGATAGGCGGGATGAAACCAGTCCGCGCACCATTCCCAGGTATTGCCGGCGACTGCGTACAAGCCGTATCCATTGGCAGGGAACGCGTCCACCGGCGAAGGCGCAGAAAAGCCGTCTTCGGCGGAATCAACATCGGGAAATTGTCCCTGCCAGACATTACACATGTGCTGGCCATCCGGAGTCAGTTCGTCGCCCCACGGAAAGAGCTTCTGTTCCGCACCGCCGCGCGACGCATATTCCCATTCCGCTTCAGTTGGCAAACGCTTGCCGGCCCAGGCGGCGTAAGCGGTCGCGTCATTCCAGGAAACTTGCACAGCGGGGTGATGGTTCCGGGTGGCGATACTTTCATCCGGACCCTCCGGATGCCGCCAATCGGATCCATTGATCTTGCACCACCAACTGACATTGGGAACCCGCTGATCGACGATCTCGGGACGCTTTACGTGGCCCTGAAACACAAATGACCAGCCAAATCGCTCCGCCTCCGTCACGTACCCCGACTTGGCGACGAACTCCGCGAACTGATCGTTCGTCACCGGATGAAGATCGATATAGAACGGGTCGACCGTCACCTCTCGAACCGGACCCTCGCCATCCTGAGGGAACCCTTGCGCATAGTCGGTGCCCATCCAGAACGGACCGCCGTCCAGCTTGACCATGCCTTCCGTTGATCCCTGCGTCGCCCGCTCGCGGCCCTGCGACATCTGCCGGGATCCACCTAATACAACTGCCCGCTGCTTGCTAGGCACGCAACAGGGATGCGCAACGCCGACGTCGGCGAACAGCTTGAACTCAGGCTTCACGATGCGACATCCTCGATCTTTGCTGCCGACCACAGCTTGTCGAGATACTGCTCAATGAGCTTCTGCCGCTTCTCCTGCATTAACGTTTCTGAGATTTTCTCCTTCACATCCTCGAGCGCCAGCGGACCTGCGGGCCGCCGCGCCAGAACCTTCGCGATGTGGAAGCCAAACGGAGACCGGAAAATCGGAGAGACCTGTCCGGGTTCCAGTGAAAAAGCGATGGCGTCGAACTCGTCTACCATCTGACCACGAGCAAACCAGCCCAGATCGCCTCCGCGCCCCGGGCAGTCGGACAGACGATCGGCCACTTCGGCGAAATCCGCGCCAGGCGCAACTAGTTCGACTGCAGCAGCGTCGATTCCCGCGCGTGCAGCAGCCTCGTCCTGCTGCTCGTCGACGTTTTTTACGATGTGCGCCGCATGCACCATTTCTTCCGACTGGAATTCATCACGGTGTTTGCGATAGAACTCCGTGATGTCTTTGTGACGCGGTTCCGCCAAATGCGCGCAGGCGCGATTGAAAAGCCGGTCGATGCGAAAGCGATATTCGATTTCCTGCCTCGCCTGCGCTTCGGTCCCCGGCGCGATGCAGCCGCCATTCTCCGGACGAATCTCGGCGAGATGCTGTTCGATTACTTCGGCGGGCACAGGTTCCGGGTCGCTCAGGGCCGCTTGCTGCAGTAGGATCCGCTCAATCACGTTCTCCCGAGCCCATTGTTTGACACGGGCTTCGATGTTGCGGGAATCCTCCCCGGACATCGCTTCCACAAGCTTGGGGCGGATCGAACGCGCTTCTTCTCGAATCGCCTGATCTTCGATTCTTTCTCCGTTCACGAGTACTGGCACGATACCAGTATGATAGAGCGAATGAAGTTACATCAATGGAATCAGATCCCCAAAGAACAGATGAATCCGCAGTTCGCGCGGCAGGTCATCCACTCCGAAACCATGACTGTGGCTAAGGTGTACCTTGTGAAAGGCAGCGTGGTCCGGGAACACAGCCATCCGAACGAGCAACTGTCTTATATAGAAAAGGGAAAGCTGCTGTTCCGGATGAATGGCGAGGAGATCATCGTCTCGGCCGGAGAGGTACTGCAGATTCCGCCGCATGTTCCGCACAGCGCTGAGGCCCTGGAGGAAACGGAAGGCATCGATCTCTTCTCGCCGCCCCGTCAGGATTGGATCACAGGGTCAGACGCATATCTGCGCTAACAACCCTCTGGTACCCTCAGGAAATGCGTTCTGTTTCCCTGCTGGCTGCCGCGGCGTCCACCGCCGTTTGCATGCTGGCACAGGCTCCTACGCCTGCAAAACCGCCGATTACTCCGCCCGCCGCTGCCAAGCCGAAGCCGGCCGCCACCGCGCCGGCGCCCGCAAAGCCAAAACCGCCAGTTACCACCCCTGCCAAACCAGGAACGGTCACCCCGGCCAGGCCCGCCGCCGTTAAACCAACTACTGGAGCTGCATTGCAAACTGACGAAGAAAAGACGATATACGCGCTCGGGCTGAGCATTGCCCGTTCGCTGAAGCAGTTCGACCTGTCCCCGGCTGAGGTGGAAATCGTGAAGCGCGCTTTGAGCGACGCCGCAAACCAGAAGCCCGCCGTTGTTTTGGACGAATGGGGTCCTCGAATTCAACCTCTCGCGACCGGCCGCGCCAGCCGCGTGGCGGAACGCGAAAAGGCCGCCGCTCAGGTCTACCTGGATAAGGCAGCCGCAGAGCCGGGAGCCGTTCGCACCGACAGTGGCTTGATCTACAAAGACATCACTCCGGGTACGGGACCTTCGCCGAAGGACACCGATACCGTCCGTGTCCACTATCGCGGAACCCTCACCGATGGCACGGAATTCGACAGCTCTTACAAGCGGAACGAACCGGCGGAATTCCCTCTGAACCAAGTCATCAAGGCCTGGACTGAAGGTGTGCAAAAGATGAAGGTCGGAGGCAAGGCTCGCCTCGTTTGCCCGTCCTCAATCGCCTATGGCGATCGTGGGAGCCCGCCCACCATTCCTGGTGGCGCTACGCTGATCTTCGAGATCGAACTCCTCGCGATTCCATCTGCCTCGAAATAAAGGAGAGTAGAAATGAAACTGATACTGATACTAACTGGCGCGGCTTTGACGGTCAGTGCGCAGCAACCGGCTGCACAGCGCCCGCCGATGACGTTTTTTCTGACCAGCGTGGGAACCGGCAACGGCGCAAACCTTGGCGGTCTCGCCGGCGCTGACGCTCATTGCCAGAAACTGGCGGAGGCCGCGGGCCAAGGTAGCCGGACGTGGAAAGCTTATCTAAGCACTTCCGCAGCGGACGGCAAACCCGCGGTCAATGCTCGCGACCGCATCGGCGTCGGCCCCTGGCACAACGCGAAAGGCGCGCAGGTAGCCAAAAATCTTGCAGATCTGCACGGCGATACTCTCGATTCCGCCCGCATCGGTAACCTGATTACCAAGAACAATGCGTTGACCGAAAAGGGCGAGATCGTGAACGGCGTTGGCGACAAGCCCAACATGCACGACATCCTCACCGGATCGCAACCGGACGGCCGCGCTTACACCGATAGCGCAGATCACACTTGCAAGAACTGGACCAGCAGTGGCGAAGGAATCGCTCAGTTGGGACATCACGATCGCAATGGCGGCGGAATTTCGTGGAATTCCGTACATGCGTCTCGCGGCTGCAGCCAGGAGAATCTTGTCGCAACGGGCGGCGCGGGTTTGTTCTATTGCTTTGCTGCGATCCCGCAGTAGTCATTTTCAAAAGCAAAACGGCGCCCGGATCTGCGCGATCCGGGCGCCGTTTCATTTACAGATTAAGCTTCGCCGACTACAGGATTCTGCAGTTCGCCGAGACCTTCGACCTTGACGACCATGTTGTCGCCCGGCTTGAGAAGTACTGGGGGCTTGCGTGCGAACCCGACTCCGGCTGGCGTTCCAGTCGACACAATGTCGCCGGTTTCCAACGTGAACACACTCGACAAGTATGCAATGAGTTCCGGGATCTTGAAGATCAGTTCGCGAGTATTGGAATTCTGCAGCGTCTGACCGTTCAGGTCGAGGCTGATGTTGAGATTGTGAGGATCGGCGATTTCGTCGGCAGTCGTGATGTACGGACCCATCGGGGCGAACGTGTCGAACGTCTTGCCCATCAGCCACTGCGAGGTCGCAAGCTGGATATCGCGAGCGGAAACGTCGTTGATGATCGTGTAGCCGATCACGTGATCCTGCCACTTGTCGGCGGCTATGTTGCGGCCGCCCTTGCCGATGACGAAAGCGAATTCGGCCTCGTAGTCCGGCTTCTCAGAGATCTTGGGCAACACCACCGATTCGCCGGGCGCAATCACCGAAGTGGCGAACTTATTGAACACGGTGGGCAGCTTGGGGATTTCCATATTGGACTCGATGGCATGGTCGCGATAGTTGAGTCCGATGCAGATCAGCTTTTGCGGGCGCGGGATGGGCGCCAGGATCTTGACGTCTGACAGCGCCAGCGTTGCCGTGGGCTTGGCTGCCTTCAAACCATCGATGCCGGCCCCGAGCGCGGCGAACATATCGGGATAGGGCAGAACGTGCACCGAGTCGCCACTGACGGATCCCACCTGAGTTCCGCCGCTGTGACGGAAGGTAACGAGTTTCATGAATCTCCTGCTTTTGGATTGGTGACTGAAGCACCATTTTACAGCAGGAAGCGCGAACTATCGCGGTACGACCTTGATCTCGAAAAGCTTGGGCCAAAGCTTGCCGGTCACAAACAGTCGATCTGACTTTTCATCGTAGGCGATGCCATTGAGCACATCGACCTCGCGGCTTTCCGTAGGCGTCAGCAGTCCGCGCAGATCGATCCACCCCACCACCTTGCCTGTCTGCGGGGAGATTCGTGCGATCCGCTCGGTCTGCCAGATGTTGGCCCAGATCTCTCCCTTCACCCATTCCAGTTCGTTCAGATTCGCAACCGGGCGATTGCCATCCAGGACCACAAGGCGGCCTTTTTCGACTAACGTCTGTGGATCCAGATAGCGCAACACCGGAGATCCATCGCTGAGGATCAACTGTTTGGAATCATGCGTCAGCCCCCAGCCCTCGCCGCCGTAGTTGAAGCTCTTCTTCATCTGGAACGTGGCTCGATCCCAGACGAACCCCACATTGGTTTGCCAGGTGAGTTGAACCAATTCCCCGCCCCAATCGGTGATGCCTTCGCCAAAGTACTTCTCTTCAATGCGTTTTTCCATGACGACTTCGCCGGTTTCGAGCTTTACCTTGCGCAGCGTCGAGCGTCCGTTGAGGCCGGTGCCTTCATACAGGAAGCCGCCAAGATAAATGAGACCCTGGGTGAAGGCGTTGTGGTCGTGGGGATAGCTGCGTACGACGCGATAGGTATAGACCGGCGTCTGGGCTGCGGCAAAGATTGCCGTGCAAAGAAAGAGCGATAACAAGCGCGAAGTCACTACAACGAATGTACCGAAGTCTACAACCCGAATTGACGGAAGTGGTGATCCACGTGGCGATGTGTGAGCGCTCCCCAATCGGCGCCGGATAAGCGTCCAAACGCTGCATGGTCGGCGAATTTGCAATCCGGCCCTGCGGCGGTGAAACGTTGGAGCGCTGCGCAGAAGTCCGCCTTGGCCTTCTCGAAATCCGGTTCGCCTTGGGGAATCAGTTCCGGTGCGGTTGGAGTTCCCTTAGGCCAGGGAGCTACATAGATGATGAGCTTCTTCAACGGCCAGAAGCGGAACGGGGTATTCTTCGGCGCGACCGGCAATTCTCCCAATCCCGCCTGCATCGCGCTCGCGCAGTGTGCCAGCATTCGGGCGGGTGTGAACTGTCCCCATCCAGGTCGAGTATCGGGGCGCAAGCTTTCCAGCCTGCGCAGAAGGGCCTCTTGACGGCCAGGTTCCCAGACTTTCGGCATCTTGTTAGTATAGTAAGAGCGCCACACGCCTGAATGCGCGTTTGTCGCTACCCTGCCATCCAGCAGTAGTAAATCCACCAGAGGTTGAATTCACTTGGCTCTCGTTGAAGGTTGCAAGCATAGTTTGGACATTACCGTCCCCGCCGCTGTCGTGACGGAGGAGACCGAGAAGGTAGTTGCCGAAATTGCGAAGAAAGTCAAAATGCCCGGCTTCCGCCCCGGCAAGGCTCCGCTTTCTCTGGTGAAGAACCGGTTTCCCAACGAAATTCGCCAGGAACTGGTCGACAAACTGATCCCGCGCTATCTCGAAGAGTCCTTCAAGAAGGATAATCTCAACGTCGTCAGTCGCCCGAACATTGTCGATCTGCATTTCCACGATGGCGAGGAATTGCACTTCAAAGTGGAATTCGAAGTGGCCCCTGAGTTCGAACTCGGAACCTTCACAGGCTTGACCGTGAAGTACAACGAGCCCGTGGTAACTGATGAAGATGTGGATCAACGACTGGAAAGCATTCGCGAGCAGCGCGCCGAGTACATCAACATCGACCCGCGTCCGGCCGAAGATGGCGATTATGCCGCGGTCAATCTGAAGAGTGTCTCAGGCGCCGCCAAGCCCGTGGAACGCGACGATCTGCAATTAAAGATCGGTGACTCGGAAGCCGTCAAGGAATTCAACGAACACCTCATCGGTATGACACCTGGTGAAGAAAAAGAGTTCGACGTCACCTACCCGGCCGACTACAACGAAGAGTCCCTCGCTGGCCGCACCGTGAAGTTTCACATGAAGCTCAACGTTCTGCGCCGCAAGGAATTGCCGACGCTCGACGACGAATTCGCCCAGGACCTTGGCGACTACAAGAACATCGAAGAACTGAAGGGCGCCATTCGTGGCTCAATTCTTCGCGAACGGGAAAACGAAGCCAAGAGCGAAGCGAAGACCCAACTTCTCGACCAGCTTGTGGATGCCCACACGTTCACTGTGCCGGAAGCCTACGTCGACCGCCAGGTGCAGAATAATATCGAACAGCAGCTGTCGTCGCTCGCCATGCAGGGCGTGGACGTCAGCAAGATGAACCTGGACTGGGCCAAGCTCAAAGAAGCCCAGAAGGATCGCGCCACCCGCGACGTCAAGGCATCGCTGCTTCTCGAGAAGATCGCCGAGCGTGAATCCATCGTTGCCATGCAGGACGATGTCGATCGCGAAGTCCAGCGGTACGCCCGCCAACAGCGCAAACCGGCGGCGCAAGTTCGCATGGATCTCGACAAGAACGGTGGCCTCGGTCGCATCGCGGCCCAGATTCGCACCGAGAAAACGCTTAATTTCCTCTTCGATCAGGCTCGCAAGGAAGCATAAACAGTCCTGATGGGCTGGTAAGTACTCGGGCTTTCAAAGCTCTTTTTAGGGTAGTTTCCGGGTAACAGGGCGAAACACCTCTGGTATACTGAAAGTGCTCTTAGGGTTTAGGTGTCTGTCTCCGGTCTGTTGTTTCGGAGACTGTTTTACAAGGAGAGATTTGGTGAAACGTACGGGTGCTGACGATTCTTTACGCTGTTCGTTTTGCCATAAAAGCCAGGACGCTGTTGGAAAGTTGATCTCGTCTCCGAGTGACTATCCACGTGCGTACATCTGCGACGAATGCATCGCGGTCTGCAATTCTATCCTCGAAGACGACCGGCAGGAACATAGCAACTATACCGGTCCTCATAAACTTCCCAAGCCTCTCGAATTAAAAGAGTATCTGGATCAATATGTGATCGGGCAGGAAGCCACCAAGCGTAAGCTGGCGGTCGCCGTCTACAATCACTACAAGCGCATTCAACTGAATAAGCAGCGCGGTTCGGATGTTGAGCTCTCCAAGTCTAACATTCTACTCATTGGACCGACCGGAACCGGCAAGACTTTGCTGGCTCAGACGCTGGCGCGTATTCTGGACGTCCCGTTCGCCATCGTCGACGCCACGACCCTGACCGAAGCCGGCTATGTTGGTGAAGACGTTGAGAACATTATTCTCCGCCTTCTGCAGAATGCCGATTGGGATGTACAACGCTGCCAGACCGGCATCATCTACATCGACGAAATCGACAAGATCGGCCGCAAGGACGAGAATCCTTCCATCACCCGTGACGTATCGGGCGAAGGCGTCCAGCAGGCTCTCCTCAAGATCCTCGAAGGTACGGTAGCCAACGTTCCCCCGCAGGGTGGACGCAAGCATCCTCACCAGGAATTCACTCCGGTCGACACCACCAACATCCTCTTCATCTGTGGTGGCGCATTCGTCGGCCTCGAAAAGGTGATCGCGAAGCGCACCGGAACCAAGACTATGGGATTTGCGGCTGGTGAAGAGGGCTCCCTCGATTTGCGCCGCAACATGAACAAGCGCGACTCGGAATTACTCAGCCAAGCCCAACCGATGGACCTCATCCGTTTTGGCTTCATTCCCGAATTCATTGGCCGCCTGCCTGTTGTCGGCGTCCTGGAAGACCTCAGCAAAGAGGCTCTTATCCAGATCCTCACCAAGCCGAAGAACTCCATCGTTCGGCAATACCAGAAGATGTTCGAGTTCGAAAACGTCCGTCTGAAGTTCACCGACGAAGCCATGGACGCGATTGCGTCAATGGCGATGGAACGCAAAGTCGGAGCTCGCGGCTTACGTATGATCATCGAAGAGTTGATGCTCGATCTGATGTACTTCGTGCCTTCTTATAAGAAGGTTCGCGAGTTCGTCGTGACCAAGGATATGGTCACCCAACAGAAGATCAACATCAGCCTGCTCGAAAAAGCTGGCTAGTCCAGCGTCTTGCCCCAGCAAGCCCTTGCGCTTGCATATGGATAGCGATCCCACATACACTACTACGTAGGTCACCTTAGGTCCCATCTGAGGTGAACCTTGTAGGCCATCACTTTTAAAGAGAAAAAGTCGAGTGTCAACGCACTATTATGTTTTAGTGCGCACAAGCGATCATGTCGGAACGACTACCGAGTAAGATAGCCGCCCCGCTTCTGGATTGGCGAGCCAGCCGGATCCAGGATCCGGTTGCACGTCTGCGCTTTCTTCGCTTGGCCACCTCTACCTTGGCAGGCCGGCAGAAGACGAAACGTCATGTAGTCCTGGCGCTTGGACTTTTGATCGCTGGATCAGCCGCGGTTCCCTTCCGTGGCGTGCTTTCCGCCTCGCAACCCGACGCGCCCTCGCCCAAGCCCGCAGTCGCAATCGCAGCGTCAGTGGTGGCGCAACCTGTAATCCCCGATACCAACGCGGTCGACGGCGCTCGCATCTGGCAGGTGGAATCGACGCGAGAGCACGAGAACTACTCCAACGGCTTACGGGTCGAAAAGAAGTATACGACCTCGAATCGCCCCAGGCCGAAATACCGGGTTTTTCGCCGTAACAATCCCAGCCTCGATAGTTTTGAATGGCGGGATCGCATCGCCGGTATCGTATTCCACACCACCGAAAGTCATCTCGCGCCGTTTGAGAAGGACGCAAACGACCAACTACGCCGTGCTGGCCGCAACATTCTCGCGGAAGTGCAACAACGCCGATCCTACAACTATGTGATCGACCGGTTTGGGAGAGTCTGGAGGGTAGTTGAAGATTCGGATGTGGCCTGGCATGCGGGCAAGTCGATCTGGGCGGATTCCAGCGGCGTTTACGTCAACCTCAATGACAGCTTCATCGGCGTTTCGTTTGAAGCGCAAACCCGGCCGGAAGACGGGCAGTCGATCACCACGGAAGCGCAAATCCATTCCGCCAAACTGTTGACGGATATGTTGCGCGCGAAGCACAACATATCCGCGGAAAACTGCACGACCCATGCCCAGGTATCCGTGAGCCTAGCCAGCATGAGAGTCGGTTATCATACCGACTGGGCAAGCGGATTTCCTTACCAGGCAGTTGGTTTGCCCAACAATTATATGGAAGCACTGCCTTCCATCTGGACCTTTGGATTCGACTACGATCAGAATTTCGTCCGCGCCACAGGCAATCAACCGTGGGCCGGACTCGCACTTGCAGAGCAGAAAGTCCGCGAGCAAGCCGCTTTGGCTGGCGTCCCGGTGGCTCAATACAAACTCAGATTGCATCACCGCTACAAAGAGCTGATCGCGGCGCTCTATAGCGCGGACGAGGAACAAGCCAATGAATCCTGACAAGACCGCTAACGCCATTGGGCTCGATGTCGGCACCAGCCGGATCGTTGCAGCCGCTTCGCTTGAGGACGGCTATCGGTATAATTCGCAATTGAATGCTTTTGTGAGCATTCCTTTCTCGAAAATGACGGTCATGGCTCTGCAACGCGAAGGCGTACCGCATTCGGTCCGCGGCCAGGACATCATTGTTCATGGCGACGAGAGCGAGAAGTTCGCCGACCTCATGAACATGGAAATCCGCCGTCCCATGACACGCGGAGTGTTGGATGCCAAGGAACCGGACGGCGTAGCGATGATCCAACAGATTATCGGCTCGCTCGCCCCTGCCACTCCTGGCATTGGTGGCTCGAAACCTCGCGTATGCTTCACGGTACCGGCGGCGCCCTTGGGCGGCGAGGAATCGCTCACCTACCATGAGACGACGATCCGGCAGTTGCTGGAACAGATGGGTTACGAAACTCGCTCCGTGAATGAAGGTCTTGCAGTCGTGTACGGCGAACTCGACAGTTCGAACTACACGGGCATCGGCATTAGTTGCGGTGGCGGACTCTGCAACGTCTGCCTGGCCTACCTGTCAGTACCCGTCGTGAGCTTTAGCATCGCCAAGGCGGGCGACTACATCGACAACAGCGCCGCGGCAATGACCGGTGAACGTTCCAATTCCATTCGTATCATGAAGGAAGGAGCGTTCCACTTCAACGGCTTCTTCTCTGACAAGGTCCAGCAAGTCATCAGCGTCTACTACGACGACATGATCAAATCGCTGGTCGCAGGACTGAAGGAGACATTCTCGAACGCGCGGAACATGCCGAAGCTGAGCCGTCCGATCCCCCTCGTACTCAGCGGAGGGACGGCTCTGCCGGCTGGATTCCGCGATCGCTTTGAGAAGATATTCAAAGAGAGCGACGTGCCGGTGCAATTGTCTGAAGTCCGTATGGCGTCCAAGCCGCTGGAAACAGCAGCCAAAGGCGCGCTGATCGCCGCATTGTCCGAAATGTAGCTCTGGCGCGGCTACTTCTTAATATCGAGCTTTGGATAGTAGGGGCCTTCAGACTTCTGGAACTTTTCCAGCCATTTCTTTCCGGCCTCCTGCTGCGAGCCAAAGCTCCACTCCTGCCGGTGGTAGTTCCAGTCGCCAGGATCCAGTTCCTGGGCACGGCGCCAGTGCTTTGCGGCAAGTTCCGTATTCCCCTGCTGGTGAAACCAGACCGCAAGTTTGAAACTTGCCTCAGCCTGCATTTCTTCGGTCGTCCTGAGCCGAACACGCTTTGCAAAATCATCGTCCGAGAGGGCGTGGATGCTCTTTTCGCCGTTTTTGACCCAGTCCCGTAGCGCATTCACGTACGCTTGGCCATCGGTCTCGATGGTCTTACCACCGACCTTCAGCACCTGATTGGCGGTCCATGCAGGTTCGGCTGGCCTGACAACATGACCCGTCTCGTCCACCCAAATCCCCATCGGGACGTTGTTGAATTGATAGGCAGAGCTCACCGCGTGCTGGGTGTCGACCAGGGTCGTGTAGGTAGCTTTAGCAGCATCGTACCACTTGCCCGCAGCCGCTTCCCCACCCGTATCCTGCGCGGCGGCGACGATTTCAAAGTTCTGATCTTTCAGTTCCGCGTACAGTTTCTGCCAGCCTGGCAGATCGAGGCGGCATCCTCACCAGGATGCCCAGGTGACAATGAGGACCTTTTTGCCCCGAAAGTCCGACAGATGGACGACGCGGCCTTTACGGTCGGGAGCCGCGAAATCAGGCGCGAGGCGGGAGTTGAGGTAGGATCCACGCATGACAGGGATCTCGCCCATGCTCCAGACGCCGGAGTCTGCGACAAACGTTTCCCCAGCTCTCTTGGCAAAGCCCGTCAGATGGAACAGTCCATTCTTACTGAGGGACCTCGGAACGGGAATGCAGACGTCCGCACGGCAGGCCCCCTGCTTCTTCAATTCGAAGCCATTGATGCGAGGCAGATCCGCCGGGCGTACCCAGAGCTCCTCGCCCTCAACACGGACGCGATCCAACTTCGTCGATTGATCTCCAAATAGGACCGTGGCGGATGGACTCGCCGCTTGAGCCTCAATAGCGGCCGCCGCTCCTGCGGTAAGTGCACAGAAATCGCGTCTCGTCATACTGTCTAGAGTACGCGTTGGCAACGCCGTATGGATTGTTAACCTGAAGATTGATCAAAAAGCCTCCGCACGCGCCGCTGGATCCTGAAAAGAAACGCCCCCTCAAAACCCTGGAACGGGTCCTTTCCAAAGCCGGACTCTGTTCCCGCACTGAGGCGCGCAGTCACATTGGGGCGGGCCGTGTGGAAGTGAATGGGCGCGTCGTTCGCTCCCCCGATATGTGGGTCGACCTCGATCGGGACAAGGTTTCGCTCAACGGAAAGCCCGTCAGCCTGCGCGAAAAATCGAACTATTACATTCTGCTTTATAAGCCCAAGGGCTACATCACGACCTTCAAGGACCCTGAGGGCCGTCCAACCGTTTACGACCTCGTACAGGACTTCGGAGAGTGGCTGGTGCCCGTCGGACGCCTCGATCAGGACACAAGTGGACTCTTGATCATGACCAACGACACTCAGTTCGCGGAGCGCCTGACAAACCCCGACTACAAGGTACCCAAGACTTATCTGATCAAAGCGAATATGCGGCTGTCGGATGAGCAGTTGGACAAGCTCCGCGCGGGCGTGGAACTGAACGACGGACCCACGCGTCCTGCAGTCGTGAACAAGATTCGCGACTCCGGCAAATACACGCACATCGAAGTCACCATCACCGAAGGTCGCAACCGGCAGGTCCGGCGGATGATCGAGGCGATTGACAGCAAAGTGTTGAAGCTGGTGCGCACCAACATCGGACCGCTAAGCATCGGCCCGCTGGAAATTGGCAAATGGCGCCATCTCACGCCGCAAGAGGTCCAGTCGCTTCGCCCGAAATAGGGCGCGGACAGATTTTTCTGTTCCGTCTCCTGCCGCCGCTTGTCTCAATCAACATCCGGGCTCAAAAAGGGGTCCAAAGCGGGCGGCGGAAATGAGACGGACAAATTTCATCAACCGCCGCCATATAATCGGGATTGCCGTGCGTGTCACCAATCCTGCTTCTGCTCCTCCTAGCCTTTGACCGTCCGCTGGAACAGGAGCTGGTCCGGATTCAGGGCCTGTCCTCGAACCAAGCAAAAATTCTCGCTCTTCGTGAACTTGCCGGCAAAGCGGATCGCGCAAGCGAGTTGGAAGCTCGCATCCGCCTCGAACTCGCGAGTTCGCTGCTAATCGCCGGCGACTACGAGGCCGGAGAAGTCGAGGCACGGACCGCCGAAACGAACTTCTCCGCTCCCAAAGATAAAGCGAGAGCGCTCAATGTCGAGGGGACCTCCTGGCTGTATCGCGCGGACTATCGCAAATCGCTCGACTTCTACAACAAGGCGCTGCCCCTGGCCGACACAGCGGCGCGGATCACGATTCTCAACAACGCAGGTAACGCCCATTACTATCTCGGGGACTATGGAGAAGCTTGGCGACAGTATGCAGAAGCCGCAAAGCTACTCGAACAGGTCACCGGACCGTCCCGCCAGGAAGATGAATTCACCACACGAGTGAATCAGGCTACGATCCTGCAACGCTTGGGAAAAGATCGCGAGGCGATGCAAAGCTACCGGACGTTAGGATCACTTGCGTCCAAAGACGATTACGTCGGCAAAGGACAGTTGCTCGCGAATCTCGGCGCGGTTTACCGCCGATTAGGCGATCCCTATAAAGCCCTGGAAGCTTACAATCAGGCGCTCGATAATTTTGAGAGAGGTCAGTACGCGGACGGTAAGTCGGGCGTCTGGATCAACATTGGCATCGCCAATCTGGTGGACATGCGAGATTACGCTGCTTCCCGCCGCGCCTTCGGCAAGGCAATCAGCTCGTCCAACGGCAGGGAGAAGCTGCAGGCTCGCATGTACCTAGCTGAGACGGACCGCCGCGATGGGCGCATGAAAGAGGCTCATGCCGGTTTCCTGCAAGCTCTGGATGATGCCCGCCGGTTGCAGTCCGTTGAAGACATTTGGAAAGCGCTTTTCGGATTGGGTCGCAGCGCGGCATCCGCAGGCGAAGCCAGGAAGTACTATCTCGAGTCTCTGAAGCAGATCGAATCCATCCGCCTTAATGTGCAGCGGGGATCCCAAAGGCGCGACTTTCTTTCTGATAAGCGCGAAGTCTACGATGCTTATCTGGACTTGTTAACCAATCCCGCTGAACTGCTGGAATGGATGGAAAAGTCTCGAGCCAGAATGCTGCAGGAAGAGATTCCCCAGCGTTCACTGCAGCAAATTCAGGATCTGCTGCAACCTGCGGAGACGCTGCTCGTGACCTCCTCTCTGCCTCGTGGATTTTTGCTGCTTTTCATCAGGCGAGATGTGGTCAAGACAGTTCGAATCGACGAAATCGCGCAACTGCCCGCCGCCATCGAAAGCAATCTGACTGCGAAATTGCTCGTCGTTCCGGATCGCCAGCTGGCGGGTATCTCTTTCGATAGCCTCCGCCTGCCACGTTCCGGCCGCTACATCGTGCAGCAGAGTGAGGTATCGTACTTGCCCGCCGCAAGCCTGCTTCGAAATCGCGCCGCGCCACCCTTGATCCGTTACCCATGGCAAAAGTCGGTGTTGGCCGTGGCGGTCGCGAAGACTAAAGCCGGTGTGGATCGTGACCTGCCAGAACTCCCCGAGGTCGTTCGCGAAGCGCAAATCGTCGCCGCCAGCGTGACTGGCCGGGCCTCGCAAAGCGTCAATCCCGCAAAAGGCGCTCTACTGGAGGCCTTACCGAAGTTTCCGCTGCTGCATTTCGCCTCCCACGCTGTGGTGGACCCACAAGATGCCTCGCGTTCCCGCCTGGTGCTGGAGAGTGATTCCCTGTATCTGAGGGATCTGGAAGGCATCGACCTCTCGGGACTGCAACTCGTTACCCTGTCCGCATGTCAGACAGCGTCAGGTGCAGAGATTGTTGGAGAAGGCATCGACAGCCTGGCTAACGGATTCTTACGGGCGGGAGCCAGGACCGTCGTCGCCTCGTTGACACCTGTGAACGACGAGGCCTCAGTCGAATTTGTCCGCGGACTTTACCATGGCTTGGGCCAGGGACTGAGTCCGGCTGAAGCGCTACGGAACTCGAAGCTCAGGTTTCTGCGTTCAGGAGGAGCTCTCGCGGATCCACGCCACTGGGCTCCTTACCTCGTCTACGGTAATGCGGGAGAGCCGGTAAGCAAACCGGTTTGGTGGATCGGGTGGGCAGGATTGATTGTGGCGGCAACAGGGATTGCTGCCGCCATGTTCCTGAGAACTACTGCGAAACGATCGTGACGGACAAAGGGCGGACGGTTCCGGTCGAAGTGCGTAGCACGAGTCCCATCGCCTCAAACGGAGCGATGCTGCGAAGGCGAACCACCGACGGAATCAGGCCGACCGTTGGAAATGCACTCGCCACATCCGCGCTGAGCCGGCTCCAGGCTGGCACATCAAGATCCCTCGAAGCCAGTAAAACACCGAAGATCGAATACAGTTCGGCTTTCACCTGTATGGCCGCAGGCGAGGGATTCGAAACGGCAAAGCCAGCAGCGAGTACATCCGCATCTGGAATCGAAACCGTGCCATCATGCAGTGTCTGGGGAGGAAGCAAAGGCTTTACTGCTGTGATGACAGTGTCGCCGATGGATGGAGCGGCAGCAGTTCGCAAGTACGAATAATACGTGGTCGTTTCTTTCGCATTCTTTACAACGACCCTGGCTCCGGTCAGATTGATGCGAGCCTGAGGAATCACTCGAATCTCAGTCGGACTCACAACCGAAAACGAGTACTTCACGTCCGTACCGATACGCACATCCACTTTTCCGTCAAATCCGCGGCCAAGAATCGAAATCGGAGTGCCCGCGTTCACCCAGCCGCCGCCGGGAAAGATGTTGTCGACAGAGAGAGTTCCGCCCACGGTGATGGAGCCGGGTCCGGATTCCGCGGGATAGGGCTGCCCAAACAGATCGATCAGGCTGCTCTCAGAGAGGTTCATGGTGAAAGGTGTCACCGATCCCGGGATAGCCGTCGGTTTGATGCGCACCGCCATTGTGACGATCGGGTAATCCAGGTTCGTTCCAAGATCGCCCTTGGGCGAGGTCAGGTCCAAAATCAGTTTCCCGTTCTGCCACGACGCAGTTCCTGACGCATCGCCGTTAGGAGAACTCACCGAGATGCCAAGGAACGAATCCACGACATCCTCGTTATAGTCCATCATGATTTTGCCGCGAATGATCGGACGTGGTTCCGTCACCGAAAACTTCATCTGCACGACGCCGCCGGCAGGTGCAATTTCATCTGAAACCTTGAGAGACAGAACACCGGGTGCGACTACTCCGCCCCCACCGCCGCCCTTACTCCAAACCGCCAACTGCGCTGCCAGAAAGACTGCTCCAAGTACCCGACTTCTATTCATTCTGAACTCCAACTAAGGTTCTACGCGGATCCGCATTTCCGAAGATTCGGCGAGTAGCTTGCCGTCGGCAGCCCTCGCTCTAATTTTGATTCCGACTGTTTTGTGCGGCAGAAATACCATCCGGTTCGCTTTGGACAGGACATAGACGGGGGATTCTGCGACCCCTCCGGCGATTTCCGATCCATCCACTTCTACCCAGAGGACTTCATACCTTTGCGCCCCAGCTACTGGCTTCCAGCGGACTTCCGCAGGCGCCGCACTGACGTTCCCCGCACTCGGTGACAACACTTCTATCTTTCCGGAGGCGCGGAGCGTGCTCCCGGAAATCTCTTTTGGCAGTTCAGGCAGCCGCGAGGAATTCTGCTGAACTCCGACTGCGACTACCACTACTGCGACCGCTGCGGCCATACCAATCCATGCTCTTGAAGGACTGTTACCTAGCCAATACTTCCACCATGGTCGCACATCTGGCGCCTGTTTCTTTTTCGACGCCTTAGCCTGATCCAGGATCCATTTGACGTCGTCAGCCTCGCCTGGAGTGGCCTCGGCTTCCTGAAAAGACTGCAAGAGAGCCAGTTCAGCCTGACAGGCCGCGCAAGAAGAAAGGTGTACTTTCACGTCCGGCGCCTGTTCTGGATTCGACCGGTAGAGATCCAGCTTTTCGATGCCGGGACAACCGCCCTCCCGCAAGTTGTCGATGAAGGGATTATTAGGGTTCACTTTGCGCCCTCCAGCGGCGAACCGCTTCCTGCAGCTTGCGCCGGGAACTCACGATGTACGCCTTCGCTCCACTCGCATTCTTCAACCCCAGTAGCCGCGTAATTGTAGCGAGCGGCATCTCTTCCGAATAGTGAAGCGTGAAGACCCTCCGCTCCGTGTCGTCGAGCAGATTCGTAATCCATTCTTTGGCTTGCACCTGCTGTCGATTCCGATCGATGGAACCCTCCAGGTCCGGCAAGGGTCCGCCAAAATCGCTTTCCAGAGACTCGTCTGTTTTGCGCGAAGCCGATGATTTCACCAGATTGAGGCAGTGATTTCGACTGATGGTGTAAAGCCAGGTGGAAAATTGAGAATTTCCGGCGAATGATCGAAGGTTGCGCTGCACCCGCAAGAAGATCTCCTGGGTTGCATCCAGGGCGGCTTCCCGTTCCCCCGTATAGCGCAGACACCACAAGGCGACCTTGCGATAGTGACGGCCAAACAGTTCGTCCAAATATGGATTGCCCGCTCCCGGCACTTCGCCATCGGGTGCAGCGGCAAGCGCTTTCCCAATCAGCTCTTCGTCGGTGAGCTGTGTCATAGAGCGAGAATTGGTCTATTGCGACTGACACCTTGATTTCCCCTGCCACTGACTTGGACAACAGAAATCCACGCCGGGAACAGGAAAATTAGCAGAGTGGCAACCTCTAAGACGCCTTTAAGCCACATACTATCATGGTTCAGTGTTTTCTAAGATTCTGAGGCGTTCCCACCTGTATGCGGCGCTGTTCCTGACTCCTTGGGTACTGCTTTATGCAATATCGACCATCGTGATGAACCATAAGGAGCGGCAGGGTCCGCCACTGAAATGGCAGACCGTGAGCGAGACTACTTATGATGGCGTCTTTCCGACAGGTGGGGGGCATCGTGAGATTGCCCGGCAGATTCTTGCCACTCTGGATCTGGATGGCGCGCACCAATCCTCGCAGCGGCCCGACGGCACGATCGTGATACAGAGAAATGCTGCCAGGCAGCCGCTTCGCTTGACGTTCAGCCCCTCGACAAAGAAACTGCTGGTTGAAAAACAGGAGGTGACGACCACCGCGTTTCTAGAACGGATGCATCGGCGCCGCGGCTTCCAGCAGCCGTACGCATTGGACGATACGTGGGCCTTTTCGGTGGACGTTTTCATCGCCGCCGTCTTATTCTGGGCTCTTTCCGGACTCTGGCTCTGGTGGGAGCTTAAGGTGACGCGGCCCCTGGGTGCGTTCACTCTCATCGCTGGACTCGGTATCTTCGCCTTTTTCCTGGGGTCTTTGTGAAAATCCTGCATATCAACCGGCGAACCCACCTGTATCTGGCCCTGTTCCTCCTGCCCTGGTTTCTGATGTACGGCGTCAGCTCCATTCCGTTCAGTCATGGTGCTTATTTTGAGGAGTTGGATCAGGCCAAGAAGATCTCATTGTGGACCAAGGTTGGCGAAAAAACAGGGTATGATCTCGCGGTTCCGGATTCTGGCGACTTGCGGCCAGTCGCGGATCGCATCGTTAAGGATTTACATCTGACGGGCGCCTATGGAGCGTACCGTCAGAGTCCGACGCAGTTGAATGTCTACGTCTATACATTCTGGAAGTCGACGCAGGTCAAGTACAACACTGTCGAGAAGAGCCTGACGGTCGAGGATCGCCGCTTTCGCTGGGATCACTTTCTGACCGGCATGCATGCCAAAGGTGGGTTCGCCGATGGAGGCCTGCATAGCGCCTGGGCGATCTTCGTGGACTTGGCCGCGTTGGGAATGCTTCTGTGGGTCCTGACAGGGCTGTTGATGTGGTGGAAGTTGCCCTCCACCAGAAACTGGGGCTGGATCGCGCTGGCGGGCGGGGTTCTGACCTTCTCGCTCTTCCTGTGGAAGCTGTAGCGGCGCCTAGGCTACGAGACCCGCGGACGAGAGGAGATCACGCAAGGCAAGCATGCCGCCTGCGCCGTCCTGATTTCCGGCGACCTTGCCTTCGCGATTGACGATGACGTACTTCGGAAAGCCTTCCGCGCGAAAGATGCTAGCCAGATTCGTATCGTTGGGAGCCATAACAACCGGACACGCGCGCGGTTTGTGACGCAGATACTCGACCACAGTGTCGCGGGATTCCCCGACGTTAACTGCAAGAACGATGAGCCCTTTGCTTTCGAACTCTTTGGTGATCCGGTCGACGGAAGGTTGTTCGCGGCGGCAATATCCGCACCAGGTGGCCCAAAACTGCAGCAACAGGACCTTTCCTTGAATCGCGGCGTTGTCGAAGACCTTGCCATCCAGAGTCCGGGCGTGGAATTTAGGTAGAGGCTCGCCGGCCGCTACCGAGGCGCAACCGGAAAGTCCGATAGAGGCAATTCCGTAACCCATCAGGTGTCGCCGAGTCATCATCGAAATCCTACCTTTGGGAGAGGCAACGCCGGTGACGCTCCGGAGTGTCACCGTATCTTCTGGCTGGAACTACTTAACGAATTGCAGCGCGACCAGTCCTAGCGCCAGCAAAATGACAAAGACGCCGAAACCAGCGAGAGCCATGAGCGCTCCCTGGCTCTGCATGAACGGGGGAAGCGATTTCACCCAACCGGGCATGTCCCCACCACCACCGGATACGGCCTTGATCTGGGACTTCCCGGATGCCGAAGGGTTCTGCAGAATCCGTTCGATCTCGCCGCATACCACACCAAAGCTTTGCGGACGCTCTGCCGCATTCTTCGCCGTGCTCGCAGCAACGAGGTTGAAAACCGCATCGGGAACGTTGGCGGCCTTTAGTGGAACCAGATTCAGCGGCTCATATAGAATCGCGCTAAAGATTTTTTCTACCGTTTCGCCGCTGATCGGCTTCGTGCCTGCCAGCATCTCGTACAGCATCACACCGAAGGCATAGATGTCCACAGCATGCGTCACCTGCTGGCCAAGCACCTGTTCGGGAGCCATGTAATACGGGGTGCCCAACGTGAACCCCGCGCGCGTAAGGGATAAACCTTCGCTCTTAGCAATGCCGAAGTCCATCAGCTTTACCTTGCCGGAGCCATCGATGTGGATGTTCTCGGGCTTAATGTCGCGGTGGATGATTTTTTTCTGGTGAATGTGCTCGAGAGAACGGCCAATTTGCAAAGCGTAACCGAGTTTTCGCTGCAGATCGCCGATGTGATGGTTCTTGATCGCGTCTCGCAGACTTTCGCCTACCAGAAATTCCATCACCATGAAAGGCTTCCCTGCCTCTTCACCGAAGTCGAAAACGCTGATGATGTTCTGATGCGAAATATTACTTGCGACGCGAGCTTCCTGAAGAAATCGAGCCTTCGCTTCAGGATCCGCAACACCTTGTGCTGTCAATATCTTGACCGCAACCTGCCGACCCAAAACGGTGTCCTGTGCGCGGTAGACGTGAGACATACCGCCACCGAGAAACTCTTGTAACTCGTACTTACCGATCCTGGCCGGAAGCTGCAACACGTTGATTTATCCTCTGGAAACTGGACGGCTATCTATCTTAGTCTACACCGTTCCTGGTATGCCAAATGCAGAGGAAACCACCAAGTCGAGGTCTTTGCCGCGCTTGGCCGCCGCTTCTCGCACCAATCCGTGAATTTTGGCGTCCCGTCGATGAATTGCCAATGCTTTCACCGCCATCGCCGCCGTTCGGGCCGGCTCGTCCGCCACCAGCCCGATCAGAAATTCAATGGCCTGATCGGTTCTACTCGCCGCCATCGCATCCAGAATCCGCTCCCGGATCTCCCCGAACGCGGTTGAATCCCACTTGGTTCGCAACGCCTCAAATGCTTTTTCATCCCTCACCGTCCCCAAGGCGACAGCGGCCGCCTCACTGCGGTCGGTGTAAGACGAATCCAATTGCTCCACGACAAAAGCCAGTGAGCGGGAGACAGACAGAGCGAGCATGGATGCCATGCATTCCGCCACAACTTCGAATTCCGGATCCCCGACGTAGACTTTGAACTTCAACAGTGGGATACAGGCATCCAGGCCCGTGCATCCCAGGGCGCGCGCGGCGCTTAGTCGCACTGGAGCGTATTCGTCCGTCAGCAGCAAAGTCAGTTCGTCGATCGTCTCCGCGTATTGCGTGTGGACGAGAGCCAGTCCACACACACTGCGTAATCCAGTCGCGACATCGGTGGGGGGACCGAAACTGCCTTCCATCTGCTTATGGCGGATCCCTCGCAAATATGGCTCCGCGCTTTGATAATCCAACGCATACAGAGCCTTTGCGATCGCGGTCAGTGCCTCGCAGCCTTTGTCTTTCGCGGGATTGGCGAACATCCGGTCATAAGCATCCAGCAGATCGGGAACCAGCCCGCCCACGAGTCCCTGCTCCACGATTTCAGCGGCTTTGGCGACTACGTAGTTCGAAGAGTCGCGCAAGGCCTCGCGCAATGCTGCAATCGACTCTGACGAATTGGGAGTCAGACGCGCCGATCGCAAGGAATCCAGTCTCTGCTGTGTCCGGTCACGCTTCATGGAAATAAATTTCATCGTCCCATGCTTTTTTGGGGAACACGCTACTCTGCAATGCCGTATACCAAGCATGGCTGAGTACTCCGACGATGGCGGCAAGGACCGGCGCGTCACGCAGATGCGCAAGGGGATTCTCGAACTCGCCGTGATGGGTGTCCTCTACAACGAAAGGCATTATGGGTATTCCTTGGTGCGCGTCCTAACCGAAAGCGGCTCGATCAGCCTGAAAGAGGGCACGGTTTATCCGATTCTGGCTCGGCTCGACCGGGATGGGTTAGTCCAGTCCGAATGGGTCGAATCCGCCCAGGGCCCGCCTCGCAAATACTATTCGATCACCGCCGCCGGGCGCGAACTGTTCGACGAACTCAGCAAAGAATTTCAGCTCTTAGTTTCATTGGTGCAGCAAAAATGGGCAATTTCGGACCCCGCCGAACCAGCCCGGAAGAAGCTTTTCATTCAGAAGGGATAGCCACATGTACACGTATCCGCCCACAGTCGCGCTGATCGCCAACGACTACATGGATCGCCTCAAGCTCGCGTTGCGAGTCGTGCCTTCGCGCGAACAGGAGGAATTCCTCAACGAGATCCGGTCGCACATTTTCGAGGCCTATCAAAGGACCCCGGAAAGCGAAGGAGCAGACGAGGTGGCGCGGATGCTCACCGTGCTGCGCCGCATTGGCGAACCTGCCGATGTAGTCGCCGACCGCCTGCCCGGAACGATCGTGCGATCCGGCGTGCGGCACAATTTGCCGATGCACATTGTCGGAGGAGTCCTCATCGCACTGTTTGGAATTCCGCTAGGCGTGGGAGGAGCTGCGGTCCTGACTGGAATCCTTGCGGCACTCGCCGGCGTTGTCGTTGCATATTATGCCGCCGTGGGCGCCGTATTTCTGGCCGGAAGCGTCTTTCTAGTCCTGGGGCTGATGCGCACCTACCGTCCGGAGATTTGGGACCGCCTGATTAATATGGGAGTGATCCAGCTGGACCCCCAGTTTGCAGACTTCATCAGCCAGTTGACCATCGCGGAGCAGGGCTCTCTTCTGCTGTTGTTCGCCGCAACTCTCCTTGCCGCGGGCTTGGGCATGTTCTGGCTAGGCCGCCACCTGGTTCGCGGGCTCCGGCTACTCTTCAACCTTGCGTTTGAGCGCGTACGACTGCTGGCGCGGATGCTTCGACGCAATCTGTCGACACAAGCACCGGCAGCGTCAAAGCCAGTGCCTGGAAGCGGCTTCCGTCCCTCAACCGTAGCTTAGAATAGTGACGGTGCCTTTCATTGATTTGAGAAGTGATACCGTCACGAAACCGACGGCGGCGATGCGGCGTGCGATGGCGGAAGCGGAAGTCGGCGACGACGTCTACGGCGAAGATCCAACGGTCAATCGCCTGGAACAGCGTGCGGCCGAAATCTTCGGCAAAGAAGCCGCGCTCTTTGTGCCGACAGGTACGATGGGCAACACGATTGGCATCAAGGTCCACACCAATCATGGCGAAGAGGTGATCTGCGACGCCAAGGCGCATATCCTCGACTGGGAATTCTCGATGACAGCTTGGTTTTCAGGCTGCCTGGTGCGAACCATCGAGACCACCGACGGCATTCTGACCTGGGATCGGATCGAACAGAAACTACGCCCCGACGGACCGCACTGCACTCCGACGACGCTCGTCGAACTGGAGAACACCCACAACATGTCGGGCGGAACGGTGTATCCGCAAGCCGTCATCGACGAGGTCTGCGACCAGGCGCATCAACGCGGCTTGAAAGTCCACATGGACGGCGCTCGCATCTTCAACGCCGCCGCGGCCGCCGGGACGCCGGTAGATCGAATCACCGCGAAGGTGGACACCGTAAACTTCTGTCTTTCAAAAGGACTCGGCGCGCCTGTTGGATCCATGCTCGTGGGGACGTTGGATGCCATCACACGCGGACGGCGTATGCGGAAACGGCTTGGGGGCGGAATGCGTCAAGTCGGGATCCTCGCTGCGGCGGGACTGATTGCTCTCGAAGAGATGCCGGCCCGTCTACACGAAGATCACGCCAATGCGCGATTTTTGGCAGATGAAATGGCGAAGGTGCCGGGGGTTGCGATCGATCCCGCGACCGTCGTGACGAATATCGTCATCTGCGATATTGCGGGTACGGGCAAAACGACGGCGGCCGTGAGCGCCGCGCTGAAGGAACGTGGTGTTTTGATGAACGGAGTTGGCGGGACACGCTTGCGCGCGGTGACACACTACGACGCCAGCCGCAAAGACTGCGAGACCGCCGCAGCAATGCTAGCCGAGGTTATTCGACAACGATAGACGCGCCCTTGGACGCGGATTGTGCCCGTGAGACCTTTTCGATTCTTTCGTCGATCAGGGTTCGCAGGCCTTTCAAAAACTCGATGCGTGCGTTGCGGAAGTGAGTCTGAACTTCGTCGGACGGCCCCAGTTTGCTTGCCATCCGGGAGAACTCCTCGCCCAAGCCTTCACACCAGCATTGCGATTTCTGTTCGTTCATGACCCTATGCTACCTCGTTCATATCGATTGTGAGCAACTTGCCTTCCAGCCTCGCACGTGAGGGCGATAGCGCTGCCATTGATGTCGGCAACCCGATATGGCGCCGGAACGTGCCGATCTGCACGACCAGTTCATCGCCCTTCTTAAACAAACCAACCTCGCCCTTCAACGCAAAAGGCATGTTCAAGACAATCCGGCTTTGCCCATCGGACTTCTCGAACGTATAGGGACGCTCGCTGCGCACGACGGCAGCCGGATCTTCGCCTTCGTCATACAAGATTCCCGCCAGCATCTCCAGCCTGTCCATTCCGAGTACCTCCTGCTGGAACAACGGGACGCGCGAAACCCGAACTGGTGCAAAGTAAGATTCGATCTCATCCAGCGTTGCCGCCTGCGACTTCCGCCAGTTCGCGAAGAAGGGGTCCTGAATCGTTTCAGGCAGCACTCGGTTCACCATGATGCGGTCAACTGTCAGCCCGTGCAGGGAGAAGTAAACGAATGCGCGCTGGGTCTCGCGCAACACCATCTTCTCTGGATTCGTGACGAGACGAACGCTGGTCAATTGCGGATCTTCGAGCAATTCATCGATGCCATCGATCTTGGTGAATAGATCGAGAACGTTCGAGAAATAGCGGTCCGAAGGAAGTTCTACGGGCGACATCCGGTTCGCGATCGGGCGCACGGCTTTGAGCAACGTACGCTGCATCGGGAACACATGCTTCATGTACCAGCCGAGGGTCGTCGGCATGCTGACGAAGCGCAGAGATTCGGCCGTTGGAGCACAGTCGAGCACGATCACGTCGTAGCGTTTGGAATGCGTGTACTGGTTCACGTACATCATCGCGGACAGCTCTTCCATCCCGGGAAAGATCGCTAACTCATCCGCTTCAACGCCGCTGATGCCGCTGGTCCGCAGAATCGAAACGATATAGGTGGAAATTTCCTGCCAGTGCTTCTTGATCTCTTTCTGGATGTTGATTTCCTGGATCTCAAGATTCTCGCGAAGAACAAGCGGATCGGCCGTGCGGCGCGTAAAGAGATCCTCGCCAATCTCGAAGGCGTCGCCGAGCGAATGGGCCGGATCCACACTCATGACTAGCGTCCGGTAGCCCATCTGCGCCAGACGAACGCCCGTGGCGGCCGCGAGGCTGGTCTTTCCTACGCCACCCTTGCCGGAAAAAAGCAGGATTCTCATGTCTATTACTTTAGATGCCGGTTCCTAACGACTATGATCAAAGATTGGACCCCAAAATCGATCCAGTCCTTTCGAGAGAGCTGGAATACCACGAAAAGCTCTATTCCGGCTTTGCACAGCAACACTTTGCGAAACCCGCGGTCCGGGCACTGCGCGAACACATGGTGCGGCGAATCCTGAAGCGGACCGGCGCAGGACCTCAATCCAGGGTCTTGAGTATCGGTTGTGGCATCGGCGATACGGAACTGTTGCTCGCCCGGCATGTCCGGGAAGTCGTGGGCATTGACCTGTCCCCGGCAGCCGTCCGGCAGGCGAACGAGGACGCACAGAAGCTTGGGGTGACCAACTTTCGCGCGGTCCAAGCGCGCCTGGAAGAGTTCGAGGATGGCAAGTTCGATGCGGTCGTCGCGATCTTTTTTCTACACCACCTCACTGACCAGATGCTGCGCGAATGCGCCGCAAAGATCCACAACATCCTGACGCCCTTCGGCGCGTTCTATTCGCTCGATCCTTCCCGCTATCGCTTATCGGGCTTCGTCGGAGAGCTACTGTTCCCGAAGATCATGGCCCAATATCAAACCGAAGATGAACGCCAGCTTGCTCCGAAATTCGCGCTGCAGTTCTTTCTGGACCGTGGATTCTCGGCCTTCGCGACCTTCTACGATTTCATTTCGACGCCGCTTGCGGGGCTTTTTCCGGGATGGCGCACCGGATACCGCATCACTCGCGTCATCGACGAAATTCTTATCCGGATGCCCCTCTTCCGTCTACTAAGCAGCAACTTCGAGATCACCGCGATCAAAAAGTAAAGCGGCCCGTCAATTGAAATTGTCGCGGGGGACGTGCGGACAGAATGCGGCCGAAAGTTGTGGGTTCATCGACAAACCGTTCCGGTAAGTTGAAGTTGGTCCGGTTGAACAGATTGAAGGCCTGCGCCTCAAACTGAAGCGCCAGGCGGTCCGTCAACTGAAACTTCCGTAGCAGCGAAGCATCAGCGCTGAAATATCCGGGACCGCGCACAATATTACGACCCGCGTTCCCGAACGTATACCGTGCGGGAATGGCGAAAGCCGACGTGCGGAACCATTGCTCCGGAGTGCGAGGACCGTCGTTCGGGTCGCCGATGAGGTTCGGCCGATCGTTGCCGTAAGTGCCGCCCGTATTGCCCGTATTGCTGTTGTCGAACCGCAGGATTGGGGTGAATGGCTGGCCGGTATTGCCGCTCAGAATCGTGCTCGATTGAAAGCCGAAGGGCAGTTTCCATACCCCCGCGAAGCTGGCCCGGTGCCGCACGTCGAAGCTGGATACGCCACGTTCACCAGCATAGTTGAGGCTATTCTGCGGGAAGTTCTTGTCCGCTTTGTTCCCCAGGAACGCCGACGTGTCGTCGATCGATTTGCCGTATGTGTAACTCGCCAGGATCGAGAAGCCTCGGCTTAACGGACGGTTCCACGAAGCTTGTAGGGAATGATAGTTGGAGTTACCGCCGCTCTCGGCAAGAAAGATGTTGCTGTAGGCGGGGTACGGGCGGCGAGTAGCGAGGTCGGCGGCCCCGGGCGTTGGCTGATTCAGATCGCGCGACCGGATCAGGTGCGTCCCCTTCGATCCCGCATAGGCGACGCTGATCACACCGACATTGCGGAATTCGCGCTGCAGGTTGAAGTTCCAATGCTGCAGATACGCCTGGGTCAGGTCCGCGCTGAGGGAACTCAATGATGCCGCTGGCGTGATGCCGCCGCCCACTGGGAAAGGGTCGCTCAAGCTGATGAGCGACGTCGCCGTGGGGAAGAACGCGCGAATGTTGAAGTAGGGCGGGTTGAAGTAGAGCGCGGTGTTGGCCACCAGCATCCCGGAATCGTAGAAGAGTCCATAGCCGCCTCGCACGACTGTGTTCGCGCCCGGAGACCATGCGAAGCCGACGCGAGGAGCGAAGTTGTTGCGATCGGGGCGGGTACCGGAACGCGACACGCCATTCGAACCCACAGGCGCAAGAGCTCCGGTCGCAAGATTGAAGACCGTCATGCGATTCGTCGGATCCGTGGGTGGCGTGTTGTATTCGTAGCGTAGGCCAAAGTTCAGGGTGAGGGACGGCCTGATTTTCCAGTCGTCCTGCAGGTAATAGTTGGTCGCGGTCGAACGCAGGGTTTGTACGGCGTCTGCCTTCGATTGCACGCCGAAAGACAGCAGTCCTAGTAACAGGTCGCTCGCGCCAGCGCCGGATAAAGCTCCCGAAAATGACATCGAGCCGCGCGCCAGCAGATCCTGGATCCCGTTGTGTTCCAAGCGCCGGGCTTCCAAGCCGAGCTTGATCGCATGAGCGCCGCGCAGAATCGAAAGTCCGTCGTTGATCTGATACGTGTTCGCAGCGCGGTCGATTGGCAACTGGGTGACATCGCCGACCTTCGAATATCCGGCCACTGTAATGGACGGAAATCCAAAATCGATCGGCTTGGTTGGCGACCAGTTCACGCCCCACAGCCGATTCACATCCACATTGGAATTCTGCGGCAGAACGTTGCGCTGCAGCCGGTTGAATCCAAGAATGAGCGTATTGACCGTGCCCGCGCTGATGATCCGCTGGTATTGAAACATCGCGTTGTGGCCTCGATCGCGGACATCGTTTCCGTACCCTGGAACGTCGGAATTATCCTTGACGTAGGGCTCCAGCAGCCGCTTATTACCGAAGCTATAACGGAGCGTGAAGATGTCTTTGGCGGTCGCATAGTGATCGCCTCTGATATTGAATTGATTCTGCTCGTCGATGCCGACCGGCTGCGAAATCAGGTTCGACGTGAGTCCGGGGAGATTGGGTTTGGGGAACAGATCGAAGACCTTCGAAGCCAAGGGATGGATTCGGCTTGCCGGAATCCGATTGCCCGCGAACGGCTGACGGGTGAAGGGGTCGACGATGGGGGTGGTCAGTGATGAAAGGTCGCCCTGCCGCACCGCGTCGATCGGGACGCTGCTGATGCGGGTCACGCCTTGCCTTTCGCGCAGACCATCGGCATTGACGAAGAAGAACGTGCGATTGCGAAGGATGGATCCGCCCACGCCTCCGCCGAACTGATTTCGAATGTACTTGTTCTTCTCAGTAGCCGACGCGAAGTAGTTCGAGGCGTCGAGCACTCGATTTCGCAGGTATTCGTAGGCAAACCCGTGCAGGTCGTTGGACCCGCTTCGCGTGACAACATTCACCTGTCCGCCCGCGCTGCGGCCATATTCCGCGCTGTAGGCGTTGGTGGCGATCTTGAATTCCTGTATCGCATCGACGGGCGGCTGCAGGTTGTAACGATTGATGTTCGGATCGTTGTTGTCCACGCCGTCGAGCAGGAAATTATTGAATTCCTCGCGACCGCCATTGGCGTGCATAGCGAAGGATCCTCGGGAGGAAAGCTCGGAACCTTCTACAGGAGGCAGAACGCCTGGCGACAGCAGCGCAAGCTGCAGGAAGTCGCGCCGGTTTAGGGGAAGGGCGTCCACGCGAGAACGTTCCATGACGGTGCCCAACTCGGAGCTATCCAGCTGAAGCCGCGGCGTGCGCGACTCAACGACGAGGGTCTGTTCCATGCCTGCCAGCGTAAGGGTAAGGTCCACGCGCGCACGTGTTTCGACCGTAATCGGGACATTGGACACGGTGCGTTCCGCAAACCGGTCGGCCTTTGCGGTCAACGTATATTGCCCGGGCGGAAGCTGCCGAAATTGATAGAACCCGGCAGAATCCGCCTCAGTGGTCCGGGTGAAGGAATGGCTGGCATCCCGAACGGTGACAGTCGCTTTCGGAATGCTTTGCGAACTGGGATCCAGGACATAGCCGGAAACGCTGCCCGAAGTGACCTGAGCCGGTAGCAGAGAAGAAACCGCCAACGCAGCTAGAAAGACCAAACCAAAACGATTCACCATCGTTCTTTCATTATGGCAAGCCGGAGGGGGCTGAACCTGTATACTTCGACCATGGGCATTCCTTTGATTCTCGCGGCAACTCTGCTGGCTGCCGATGCAAATTGGCCTGCATTTCGCGGCCATGCGGCAGGAGGCGTAGCGTCCAGCGCAGCCCCGCGGACCTTCAATGCGGACTCCGAGTCTGGCCCACTGCAAAACGTCCTCTGGAAGACAGAAATCCCAGGACTCAGCCATTCCAGTCCAGTCGTTTGGGGCGATAGAGTGTTCGTCGCCACCGCCGTCCGCAGCGACGGCGAAGCCCCCCTCAAGGTAGGGCTCTATGGCGCCGGCGATTCCGCCGACGACAACACCGAGCAGTCCTGGAAAATCTACTGCGTAGACAAGCGCTCGGGCAAGATCCTGTGGCAACAAACCGCCCACAAAGCCGTTCCCCGCGCTCGCCGCCATACCAAGGCCACACACGCGAACACAACCGTCGCGGTTGACGGCAAGCGTCTCATCGCCTTCTTCGGATCCGAAGGACTGTTCGCCTACGACCTCAATGGCAAGCTGTTGTGGAAGAAAGACCTCGGAGTAATCGATCAAGGTCCCTGGAACGACCTGACGCTCTCATGGGGATTCGCCAGCTCGCCCGCGCTCTTCGAAGACACAGTCGTCGTCCAGTGCGACCGCAAGGACGATCCCTTCGTCGCGAAGTTTTCGGCGACCGATGGCAAGGAGATCTGGCGCACTTCGCGCAAAGGAACCGCCATCAACGGTTGGGCGACTCCCGCAGTTATCCGCGCGGCCGGCAAGACGCAAGTCGTCCTCAATTCCTATCCCTACATCGCGAGCTACGACTTCGCCAATGGCAAAGAGCTGTGGCGAATCAAATCCCTCGGCGACATTCCCGTACCCACGCCGGTTTCCGCCAACGGACTCATCTACGTGACCAACGCCCACGGCGGAGCCGCACCCCTTTACGCCATCAAACCCGACGCTTCAGGCGACATCACTCCCGAAGCTGGCAAGAACACCTCCAGCGGCATCGTCTGGAGCGAGCCCCGCAATGGAGCCTACATGCAGACCCCTCTCGTTGCAGACGGCCTCGTCTACAGTTGCTCCGATCGCGGCGTCCTCAAGGTCTTCGATGCCGAAACCGGCAAGCTCCACTATCAACAGCGGCTCGGCGGCGGCACAACTGGATTCAGCGCCTCGGCAGTCCTGGCGGGCGGGTTGCTCTATCAAACCAGCGAGGAAGGCGAAGTTTACGTCCTCGAAGCTGGACCCCAGTACAAGCCAGTAGGCGTCAATAAGCTCGGCGAAATCACGATGGCGACACCAGCCGTCTCCGATGGCGCCATGTTTTTCCGTACGCGCCGCCATCTGGTCGCTATTCGCAACTTGCAGCCATCGAAATGAACTGCCAAACTGCCTGAATGATCCACATCATTCTGGTGCTGTTGCTGTCTACCCTCGCCAGCGTCGCGACCGCGGCCCCATCGAGGTTGTCTCTCACCGATATCTTCCAGCTCGAGACTGCGCGTGATCCGCAGATCTCGCCGGATGGCAAGCGCGTGGTCTACGTCCGGACCTTCGCAGACATCATGGGCGACCAGCGCCATTCGAACCTGTGGATCATCAATTTCGACGGTTCCGGCAACCGTCCGCTGACCACCGGCAAGTTCACTGATGCGAATCCGAAATGGTCGCCCGACGGGACGCAACTGACCTTCACGTCGAATCGCGAAGGCGGCACGCAAGTCTGGCGCATGTGGATGGACGGCACGCCGCAAATGGCAAAGTTGACGAATGTCCAGCAAGCTCCCGCCGGACTCAACTGGTCGCCGGACGGCAAGTGGATCTCCTTCACCATGCTCGTGCCCGACACGACGCCGTCGAAGATCGCCACCCTGCCCGCCGCTCCGGAGGGAGCCCACTGGGCGGAACCAGCCAAGGTCATTGATAAGCTCGTGTACCGTTTCAACGGCGCCGGATACCTGAAGCCGGGCTACACGCATGTCTTCGTCGTACCCGCGGATGGCGGTACGCCACGGCAGATCTCATCGGGGAACTTCCAGCACGGCGGACTTCCCTATCGCGCCAGTGAAGCCGTGTGGACCCCCGATGGCAGATCCATCCTGATTTCCGCCAACCGGCACGCAGATTGGGAACTGGAGCCTCTCAACACCGAAATCTACGACTTCAACGTTGCCGATGGCGCCGTGAAGGCCCTGACCACCCGTATGGGTCCGGACGGCGCGCCGGTGGTTTCGCCGGATGGCAAACAGATCGCTTACATCGGCTTCGACGACAAGCGCCAGGGATACCAGGTCCCGAAGCTCTACGTGATGAATCGCGATGGCAGTTCGCCCCACCAGGTCACCATCACCTTGGATCGCGATGTGCAGCAGCCCCAATGGGCGCACGACGGTAAAGGCGTATACTTCCTTTCCGACGATCAGGGCAACACTGGCCTCTACTACTCGACCGTGGACGGCAGCGTGCGTAAGCTCACAGGCAACATTGGAGCGTCGACCAGCGCCTATAGCGGCGGCGGATCGATGACAGTAGCCAAGAACGGCAATTTCGCCACAGTCCAGGCTCGCCCCGATCTGCCCGGCGACATCGCCGTCGGCACGATCGCGAATCCGTCACCCAGAGTCGTCACCGCCGTGAATGAGGACCTCTTCGCGGGCAAGGAACTCGGCAAGGTCGAGGAGATTTGGTACACGTCGTCGAAAGACAAACGCAAAGTCCAGGGCTGGATCCTGAAGCCGCCAGGCTTCGATCCGGCCAAGAAGTATCCGCTCGTTCTCGAGATCCACGGTGGACCCTTCGCCAATTACGGCGACCGTTTCGACATCGAGAAGCAGCTCATGGCCGCGAAAGACTACGTCGTGCTGTACACGAACCCTCGCGGCAGCACGAGTTACGGCGGCGAGTTCGGCAATCTGATCCACCATGCCTATCCTGGCGATGATTTCTACGATCTCAATTCGGGCGTCGATGCCGTGATCGCCAAGGGCTACGTGGATACAAACCGCTTGTACGTGACCGGAGGCTCAGGTGGAGGCGTGCTCACCTGCTGGATGATCGGACGCAGCACACGCTTCCGCGCTGCGGTCACAGTCTATCCGGTGATCAACTGGTATAGCTTCGTGCTCACCTCCGACATCGGCAACTGGACCTCGAAATACTGGTTCCCCGGCCTCCCCTGGGACCATGCCGAACATTACGAGAAGCGTTCGCTGCTCTCGGTCGTCAAGAACGTGAAGACGCCCACTATGGTCCTGACCGGCGAAGAGGATTACCGCACACCGATGTCGGATTCCGAGCAGTATTACCAGGCGCTCAAGCTTCTGGGTATCGAGACTGTCCTGGTGCGGGTGCCCGGTGAACCCCACGGCATTCAAGTGCGGCCCAGCCACCACCTCTCGAAGATCGCGCACATCATCGGCTGGTTCGACCAGCACCGCAACTAGATGCGGTTTTTCTCAACGAAACGTCAAAGATTCCTCAAAAAAACGCTAAGAGGATTGAGGTCGGTGAATTTTTTCTCAATCCCTCTTCACGGATGAGCTTTTCCGGCCTGCTAATGCGATCTTTATTAGTAGAAGGCAGGAGGACTTGAACAATGGCAGCAGATCTTGATTTCGAACGCGCTTTGCAAACACTGGAAACCCTACGGCACACCGTAGAGAAGAACTACCGTGAAGCGCAGGAAACCGGTGAAGTCAGCAAGGCGAACATGGCGCTGCAGCGATTTCGGGTTCGTATGAGTTCCATCAAGGGATCGCAGCCGGAGGCCTACGCCGAGTGGCTAAAGGGCAATGCCCGATTCCTGCGGGCAGTCGAAGAAGGCCGCAATCCGATTCTCTGCTAATCGGCGAAACTATTCAATTTCAAGCAAATACCCGCGTTTGCCGACATTGCGGCCGCGGGTGTTTCCGATCACGTCTTCGATGCCTTCGGCCTCATGGATATGTCCGCAGAAGAAGTACTCGGGTTGTTCTTCTTCAATGAACTTCCGCACCGCTGGGCTGCCGTAGTGGTTGCCCGGCGAAGCCTGATCGAGCGCAGTTCCCTTCGGTGGGCAGTGGCAAATCAGGATTAGCGGCTTGATGTTACGCCATGCCGATAGCCGTTCCTCGAACTGATCCTCTGTGTACTCGCCAGGAGTCTGGAACGGCGTGATATTGGAATATCCCAAGCCCGCGATCTGGTACTTACCGGCCGAGATCACCCGGTTGTGGAAATTTTGCAGTCCCCACGTGGCGGTGAAGCGTTCGATATCCACATCGGTTTCGTGATTTCCCGGCATCACGTACATTCTGTCGCCCTTGCTCTTAAGCAGTGGCCCCATCTTTTCCAATCCTTTGGCAAAATTGGTCAAATCTCCCGCCGCGATATAAAGATCCGCCTCGGTCGTCATCAACCGCTCGACTGCTTTCGTATCCCCATGAATGTCTGAGAAGAGTAGGATGCGTGACATGTTTGCTTTTCGTACAGTACCAGAGCCACATCCGTCTTAGGGCAATTCCCATAGGTGTTTGCCCCGCAACCTTAGCGTTTTTTGAACTGCCGTACCAGATACAGATCCAGCCGATACCATTACGATTGCTTCAGGTTTAGAACAATGGCAATTAAAGAGACGGCAAAAAGATCAAGCACCGCGACCCTGGCTTTCATCGGAATCGCATTGGGCTATCAGATCTGGCCGCAGTTCAACGAGAAGACGAACGTGATCGTCGAGTTCCAATCCGGCTCGAGCATCGAAAACGTGGCTTCAGTCGAACGAGTGGGCGGCAAACTCAACCGCACCCTGGCAACTGGCAAGAGCGCGGAGTTTTCACTCTCCAGCCAGGAACTCGACAAAGTCCGCAAGCTGCCTTCGGTTCGTTCCATTCAGGAATAACAGTCGCGGGCTCGCTGGTCGTTGGTCAGGATACTTGGCCATAATGAATGTAGACCCGTTTGCAAGCCCCCTCTCTGTTTGATTCCGATCCTCTCGCCGGGCGGCCCCTCGCGGAACGCTTGCGTCCGCAAACGCTCGACGAGTATGTTGGCCAGGAACACATTCTCGGCCCTGGCAAGCCCTTACGTCTTCAGATTGAGCGCGATCAGTTAGGATCCATGATCCTCTGGGGACCTCCCGGCGCCGGCAAAACTACCCTCGCAAACCTGATCGCCAAGGCCACCAAAGCCGACTTTATTCCCTTCAGCGCCGTGATGAGCGGCATCAAAGAAATCAAGGCAGTGATGGTCGATGCGGAGCGCAATCGCGCCCTGGGACGGCGCACCGTCATCTTCGTTGACGAGATCCACCGCTTCAATAAGGCGCAGCAGGATGCGTTCCTGCCATACGTCGAACGCGGCGACGTCATCCTCATCGGGGCAACCACCGAGAATCCCTCTTTCGAAGTCGTTTCGGCGCTTCTCAGCCGGTCGAGAACCTACATCCTTCGATCCCTTACGGTTCCGGAACTCCTTTCCAGCACAGTGGGATCCGAAGCTTGGAATTCACGTGACTTGAAGTCGCGGC
>JADMIO011197686.1_pt1 | contig 121367 bp, 94 predicted proteins | sample 8958161 | NCBI WGS metagenome assembly JADMIO01 (sample SAMN16585339, study PRJNA669376) | soil metagenome | isolation source: Crop rotation soil | place: USA: Cullars Rotation, Alabama | collected 2011 | reverse complement strand
GATCGGCGCCCGCCGCGGCGCAGGCATGGCGCTTCGCATAAGCGTCATTGTCTGCGCCCATAACGAGGCGGACTACCTGCCCGCCTCCCTCCATTCCCTGCTGGCGCAAACCCGCCGGCCCGACGAACTCATCGTCGTCAACAACGCCAGCGAAGATGCCACCCGCGAGGCTGCCGAGCGCGTGCCCGGCGTCCGGGTCGTGGACGAGCCGCGCAAGGGGTTGACGATCGCGCGGGAGACCGGCCGCGTCCTGGCGACGGGCGACGTGCTCGCCTACGTCGACGCCGACTGCCGCGCGCCGCTCGAGTGGCTGGCGCGCGTCGAGCGGCGGTTCACGCGTGACGCGGCGCTCATCGCCCTCTGCGGGCCCTATCGCTATTACGACTGGGACTGGCGCGGCCGGGCGCTCATCCGCGCCTACGATTTCACGCTGGCACCGGCGACGCAGGTGCTGGTGAAGTACGTCCTGCGCCTCGGCACCATCTTCTACGGCGGCAACTTCGCCGTGCGCCGCGAGGCGCTCGATCGAATCGGCGGCTTCGACACCTCGATCGAGTTCCACGGCGAGGACACCAACGTCGGCCGGCGTCTCTGCGCCGCGGGCAAGGTCGCGATCTGCCACGAGTGCTTCGTCTACACCTCGGCGCGGCGCTTCATCGCGATGGGCACGGCCGCCGTGTTCCGACTCTACGTCAGGAACTTCACCTCGGAACTACTGCATCACCGCCCGAAAGACACGTCGCACCTCGATGTGAGGCTCTGACACGCCATGCCTGGATACGAGCCGTTCCTCCTTTGTGACTTCCACGTCCACACCCAGTGGAGCGACGGACGGCTGACGCTGCGCGAGGTGATCGATCTCTACGGCCAGACGCGCAAGTTCGACGTCATCGCCATCACCGATCACATCCTGATGAAGAAGGACGTGCTGGCGCGCGTCGGCCGCCTGGCGACGCTCGGGCAGCGGGCGTTCGGCGTCCGCGAGGACCAGTTCGACGAGTATCTCCGCGAGGTGCGCGAGGAAAGCCTCCGCGCGGCGCGGCAGTACGGCATGCTCGTCATTCCGGGTGCGGAAGTGACGCAGAACCGGCTGCGCGGCCGCAAGAACGCGCACATCATCGCGCTCGACATCAAGGCCTACATCAGCGCCGATCAGTCGGCCGAGGACATCCTGCGCGAGATCCGGCGGCAGGGCGCCATCAGCATCGCCTGTCATCCGCACCATCGCCAGCCGCGCCGTCTCGAGATCAGCACCTGCTACCTGTGGGACCATCGACGCGAGCTGGCGGCGCTCGTCGACTTGTGGGAAGCGGGCAACCGCGACGATCTCTTCCCCGTCACCAGCCTGAAGCACTTTCCCTATGTCGCCAACAGCGACTTCCACAAGCCGAAGCATCTGTATTCGTGGAAGACGCTGATTCGCTGCGAGCGGAATCTCGACGCGCTCAAGCGCGCACTGCGGAGCAACGTGGACGTGGCGCTGACGCTCTATCGCAACGGCTCGTGGTGCGCCTGAGGCAAATGCCGCTCACATTGCGACGCGATCCTGTCCGCCGCCGGCCGTAGGCGGCCGTTCGCTCGCGCACGATCTCGTGGTCGGGATGCGCGGCTCTATGCCGCCGGCGTCAACCCCGGCTTTTCGAGCAGGACGCTGCGCGCGCGGCGGAGGGCCGCCTCGATGGTCGGGGCGAGGTTCGCATCGCCGAGGTGTTCGTGGAACTCGGCTCGTTTCATCAAGCGTGCCGGCTGATCGCGCATGCCGCAGAGAATCAGGGTTCGGCCGGTGGCATGGAGGACATCGCCGAAATGCTCCAGGGCGTGAAGCCCGGTGCCGTCGATCGCCGTCATGTTGCGCAGGCGCAGGATGACGACTGTCGGCAGGGCCGGGACCTGGTGCTCGAGCTCGATCAACTTGTCGGTCGCACCAAAGAGGAAAGGGCCGTGAATCCGATAGATGGCGACGTTGTCGGGAATGTCGTGCAGTTGCAGGCTGTGGGCGCGCCCGCCGTCGACATACTCCGGCGTGACCCGCGCGACGGTGGTCGTGGTCGTGACGCGGCGGATATAGAGCAGTGCCGCCAGGACCATGCCCGCCTCCACCGCGACCGTGAGATCGGCGAAGACGGTCAGCGCGAAGGTGATGAACCAGACGGCCGCTTCGGCCGCACCCAGCTTGACCACGGCGGGAATCTCGCGCCACTCGCCCATGTCGTAGGCCACGATCATCAGGATGCCGGCGAGAATCGCCAGCGGGATATGTCGCGCCAGCGGAGCGGCAAACAGCAATATCAGCAGCAGGGTCACCGCGTGCGTCATGCCGGCAATCGGCGTGCGCGCCCCCGCCCGGATGTTGGTGGCGGTGCGGGCGATGGCGCCGGTGGCGGGAAGGCCGCCAAACAGCGGCGACAGCACGTTGGCAATCCCCTGCGCGGTCAATTCGACATTCGGGTCGTGCCGATCTCCAGACAGGCGATCCGAGACGACAGCGGACAACAGCGACTCGATGGCCCCGAGCATCGCGACGGTCATCGCCGGAGAGAGCAGCGTGAGAATCAGGTCGGGCCTGAACCGGGGAAGGTGAAAGACGGGGAGTCCGCTTGGCACGCCTCCGAATCGGGTGCCGATCGTCTCCACCGGGAATCCGGCGGCGAGGGCCACCGCTGAACCGGCGAGCAGCACCAGGATGCTGCCGGGAATGCGCCGCGAGATCAGACGAAGCCCGAGGATCGCGACGACCGTCGCCGCCGCCAGTCCGGTCGCGGTCGCTGACGCCGTTCCCGCATGCGCGATCAACGTCGTCGCGCGTCCCGCAAAATCGCCGGGGACGCTCGCCAGTCGCAGGCCGAAGAAGTCGCGCAGCTGCGTGCTCGCGATCAACACGCCGATCCCGTTGGTGAACCCGATCACCACCGGGCGCGGGATGAACTTGACCGCCGTACCCAGGCCGGTCATGCCGAGCAGCATCAGCATGAGGCCGGCCATCAGCGTGCACGTGAACAGACCGTCGAGGCCGTGGACGCTGACGATGCCGGCAACGACGACCACGAACGCGCCGGTGGGCCCCCCGATCTGGGTGCGCGACCCACCCAGCGCGGAGACCACGAACCCCGCGACCACGGCGCAGTAGATGCCGTTCTGGGGCGGCACGCCCGAGGCGATCGCGAAGGCCATCGCCAAGGGCAGCGCGACCAGCCCCACCGTCACCCCGGCCACGAGATCGTTCAGGAACGCCGCCGCGGAGTATCCGCGACGGATGGAGGCCACGAGTTTCGGCAGCGGCACCGAGCCAGGCGTGCGCATGGTAATGATCTGAATATTCAGATATTAATATATAATCGAACGTGCCGCAAGATCGGCGCGCGCCCCCCGGCCGCCGCGGCGGATCGGCGGATCGGGGGCGGTTCGCCCTCCTCAGGCGGCGGATGACGGTCAGATGACACGACAGGTGACCGATTCTTCGACCGGCGATCTCCAGGTGTTCAAGGCCGGATTCTTTCGCGCCCTGGCGCATCCCGTGCGGATTCGCATCCTGGAGCTGCTCGTGAAAGGCGAGCGCAGCGTGCAGGAGCTGCAGGATGCCCTCGGCCTCGAGCAGCCGGTGGTGTCGCAGCAGTTGGCGGTCCTCCGCACCAGCAACATCGTCGCCGGCCGCAAGGAAGGGGTGAGCGTCCGTTACGCGGTTCGGGATCCGCTCGTCGGTACGCTGCTGGACACCGCCCGTCAGATCTTCAACAACCATCTGGTCGGGACGCGGGACATGCTGCGCCAGCTGCAACGCGAGGAGCGCGCGGCGGCTTCTCAAAGTGCGAAGGTCGAAGGGCGAAGTTCGAAGTAAAGTCTGTCAGTACACTTCGCACCTCGCACTTCCTACCTCGAACTTGATGAGGAACCCATGCCGACGATGATCAGCCAGTCGCTCCTGCCGGAGTTCGACCACGAAACCGCCAACACGCGCAAGACGCTCGAGCGCGTGCCCGACGACAAACCGGATTTCAAGCCCCACCCGAAATCGATGTCGCTCGCCCGGCTCGCGGGCCATCTGGCGGAGCTCCCCATGTGGGCGACGATGACGCTGGGGCAGTCGGAGCTGGATCTGAACCCGCCCGGGTCGAGCCAGCCGCCGCAGGCTTACGTCATGAGCTCGCGGGCGGAGGCGCTCGCGCGCTTCGACGAGCACGTCAAACAGGCGCGTGAGCTGCTCGCCAGCACCACCGACGAGGCGATGATGCAGCCGTGGACGCTGAAGAACGGCGGCCAGACGGTGATGTCGATGCCGCGCGTCGCCGTGCTGCGCGGCTTCGTGATGAGCCACATGATCCACCACCGCGCCCAGCTCGGCGTCTACCTCCGCATGAACGACGTGCCGGTGCCCTCGATCTATGGCCCGTCGGCGGACGAGGGCGGCATGTAAAGTTCGGAGTGCGAAGTCGGAAGTTCGAAGTAAAGTGCGAAGGCACCCCTTCTGAACGTCACTTCGGACGTCGCACTTGCACTTCGAACTTTCTGGCTCGATCACAGCCTTCTTCCTCTTCGATATCGGCGACGCCATCGATCTCGCGCGCGTGCGCGAGCGCGTCGCCACCGTGCCGGCGCCGCTCACGCTGAAGTCGGCGCCGGCCTCCATCCAGTACCAGCAGCCGCCGCTCTCGATCGCGGGGATGGCGGTGGGCGTCGACGAGATCGACGGCTTCCGCGTCCGGCTGAAAGCGTTCGACTACGGCGTGCTGTCGGTCGCCCTCGTGCGGCCGATGCCGCCGACGTGGGAGGCCCTTCTCGGCGAGGGACTGCGATGGCACGAGAACCCGGCGCTGGCGGCGTCGGCGCTCGGTGTCTGCCGCGCCTTGGTCGATCGCGTGACGCCGGCGATCGCCGGGACGAGAGGCGAGCTGCTGCTCGAGGACTATCTCGTGTTCGCGATGACGCCGCCCGGAGGGCGCGAGCCGGCGTCGGCCCTGGTGGCCGCGCACGGCGCGGAGATCGCGCAGCTCCTGCGCGGCGAACGGGAAGCCCTGAGCGTCAGCGAACGCGACGAGGTCTTCCGCCACAGCATCTCGTACCTGGACACCGATCTCGTCGTCCCCACCTGGAACGCCGCCTTCGTCTACGACGGCGAAGCGGGCGCGCAGGGCGCGATCGAAATCCTCGAGTTCGCCAACTCGCAGCTGCTCGAGTTCCGCTACTACGACCAGCTGCTCGACGGCGAGCTGGTCCGGATCTACGCGCAGCTCCAGCGCCACGGCTGGCGCCAGACGCTCTTCGGCCGCCGCTACACGCGCGCCGCGCGGCACGTCCACGCGCTCTTCATCGACATCAACGAGCTGACCGACAAGACCGAGAACGCGCTGAAGATTGCCGGCGACGTCTACGCGGCGCGCCTCTTCGGCCTCGCCGCCGCGCGCCTCGGCCTCGAGCAGTGGAAGCAGAACGTGCGCGACAAGCTGCAGACGGTGGACGACATCTATCGCTTCGCCGTCGAGCAGACGTCCATGACCCGCGGCGAGTTCCTCGAGCTCGTGGTGGTCGTCATCCTGGTGATCGAGTTGATCCTGGTCGTGCTCGGGGTGATGAAGTGAGAGAGCATTTCAAGCATTGTGTGATGCGTAGATTGCGGCATTCATCGGACCCTCGAACCATCGACCCATTCGGGTGGCCATTGGATCATTCATTCGGGCATTGGCATCGCTGCAGCAAAGAGGATGCGACGATGCCACTACTCAAATGAATGATCCAATGCGTCGATCGGATGCTCCACTGCGCCAATGATCATCTGAATGCTCCAATCTCCCCATCATCAATGGATCACATTCAACGTCTCGGCGAGGTGAGCCGACTCTTCCTCCGCCTCGGCCTCACCGCGTTCGGCGGCCCGGCGGCGCACATCGCGCTGATCGACGAGGAGTGCGTCCGGCGGCGACAGTGGCTCACGCGCGAGCAGTTCCTCGACGTGCTCGGCGTGGCCAACCTCATTCCCGGTCCGACCTCGACCGAGCTCGCGATGCACGTGGGGCTGCACCGCGCCGGCTGGCTCGGGCTGCTCGTCGCCGGGACCTGCTTCATCGCGCCGGCGGCGCTCATCGTCGGCGTGCTCGCGGCGCTGTACGCCGGCGGCTCGCAGTTCCCGGCAGTCGAGGGCATCCTGCGCGCGGTCAAGCCGGTGGTGGTCGTCGTCGTGCTGATGGCGCTCGTCGGGCTCGCGCGCGGCGCGGTCCGCTCGCTCCGCCTCGTGATCGTGACGCTGGCCTCGCTGGCGGCGGCCGCGGCGGGCGCGCCGGAGATCGCCGTGCTCATCGGCGCCGGCGTCCTGCACGGGCTGGTGCGCGGGCGCCGTGCCGCGGTGGCGGCCGCTGCGATTGCGCTGGCGATTCCGGCGGCAGCATCGGCCGCGGGGGCGTCGGTTCGCGTCGCGCCTTCGTCGCTCTTCTTCTATTTCGTCAAGGCCGGCTCCGAGATTTTCGGCAGCGGCTACGTGCTCTTCGCCATCCTGCGCACCGATCTGGTGGACGGCTATCACTGGCTCACGCAGTCGCAACTCCTCGACGCGATCGCGGTGGGCCAGGTCACGCCCGGCCCGGTGTTCACGTCGGCGACGTTCCTCGGCTACCTGCTGGGCGGCACGCCCGGCGCCGTCGCGTCCACCATCGGCATCTTCCTGCCGGCGTTCGTCCTGACCGCCGTGAGCGCGCGCGCCTTGCACCGGCTGCGCGAATCGCCAGTGGTCCGCTCTTTTCTCGAGGGTGTCAACGCCGCCGCCGTCGCCCTGATCGCGCTCGTCGTGCTGGCCCTCGCCCGCAGCGCCATCGTCGACGCCCCGACCGCCCTCATTGCGCTGGTCGCGGCCGTCCTGGTGGGCTGGCTCCGCGTGAACTCGTCCTGGGTGCTGCTGGGGGCGGTCGCACTGGGCTGGTTGCTGCATCTCGTGTAAACCACGAACTTCACGAAATTCACCAAAGCGCCTATTTCGTGTTTTTCGTGTATTTCGTGGTTCTACGCCATTCCCGCAATTAACACCGACGTAACGAACCCGTCACAGCCGGATCACTCCCGCCTTCTACTGTCAGGTTCTACCGAGGAGGATTCCAGCGTGAAGAGAGTACTGCTGACCGCGATGATGGTGCTGCTTACCGTCGTCGCTTCGAGGCCCGCGTTTGCCCAGGCGGACGGCCGGTTCGCCGGCACGGTGCTCGACCCCAGCGGGGCGAGCGTGCCGAATGCGACCGTGACGGTCAAGAACGAGAAGACGGGCGAAGAGCGCACGGTGACGACGACCGATCAGGGGCGTTACACGGTGCCGAGCCTGAAGCCGTCGGTCTACACCATCAAGACCCAGGTGAAGGGATTTGCGCCCATCGAGTACACCGGTCTGACACTGGCGGTCGGACAGGAGTTCAACCTCGATCTGGCGCTGCAGACCGCAGGTGTCTCCGAGACGGTGACGGTCACCGCCGAGACGCTGGCGGTCGATTTGAGCTCCGCCAAGATCGGCGCCAACGTGAGCGAGCGTGAGGTGCAGCAGCTCCCCGTGAACGGCCGGCAGATGTCGCAGCTCATGCTGCAGGCGCCCGGCTCGCAGAACGCCGGCACCGGCACCTGGGGCGACGTGCGGTTCTCCGGCCGCGCCGTCGAACAGAACGTGATCAAGTACGACGGCATCGAGGGGTCGGGCATCATCGACTCGGCGCCCGGCGTCGCCAACGGCGAGAACAACACGCCGTTCAAGCTGCAGTCGAGCCTCGAGAACGTGCAGGAGTTCCGCGTCGAGTCGAGCTCGTATCCGGCCGAATACGGCACCGGCACGGGCGGCCAGGTGAGCGTCATCACGAAGTCGGGCGGCAACGCCTTCCACGGCACCGCGTTCGAGTACGCGCGCCGCGACAAGTTCGACTCGAAGAACTTCTTCGACGACCTGCGCAATCCCGACGGCACCATCCAGTCGGCCGGGCCGCAGTCGCCGCTCGATCTGAACCAGTTCGGCGGCTCGTTCGGCGGGCCGATCGCCAGGAACCGGGCGTTTTTCTTCGGCAGCTACGAGGGGTATCGGCTCGACGCCGGCCTGAACTTCGTCGAGGCGGTGCCGAGCGCCGCCGCGTGGGCGCGTGCGGTGCCCGCCGTGACCGCCCTCCGGCCGGGGTTCCTCGCGCCGGGCGCGCAGATCATCGCCGGCGGCTCGACGAACCCCGACTTCGACATCGCCCAGTACCAGGCGAGCGAGGCCGTGCACGAGAACGCCTACAGCGGCCGCGTCGACCTGAAGTTCACGGACAACTGGTCGTCGTACATCCGCGTGTTCCACGATCAGGGGTCGGACGATGCGCCGCAGGGGGTCACCGGGCGTCACTTCCTGACGACGATCAACCCGACCAACGGCGTCTTCAACCTGCAGGGGCTGCTCGGCTCCGGCGCGCTGAACGAGTTCAAGTTCGGCTACAACGGCGCGCCGTCGACCGAACAGGGCCAGACCTCTCCGCTGTTCACCGGCATTGCGCTGAACCTCTCGGGCTCGGTGGCCAACTCGGGCATCGCGGGGCAGAGCGGCAACTCCAACCTGGCGAGCCCCGGCGGCCTGGTCCGCGTCAACAGCGCGGGCAACGGCCGCAGCGCGCCGTACCAGCCGCACTCGCTCACCTTCGCCGACACGATCAGCAAGACGATGGGAAACCACTTCACGAAGGTGGGCGTGGACGTGCGTGACATCCGCATGGCCTTCGACCAGCAGGGCGGCATCACCTACACCTACTCGAACCTGACGTCGTTCCTCGCGAACACCCCGGCGAGCATCCAGTACTTCGGCGACGTCAGCGAGCCGAGCGTGTTCAACAACGGCGCCTCGGGCATGAAGCACACGAAGCAGGAGTACTACGTCGGGTTCGCGCAGGACGAGTGGCGCGTCAACAACAAGGTGACGCTGAACTACGGCCTGCGGTACGACTACTACACGCCGCTCCAGGAAGTGGACAACCGGATCGTCAAGTTCAACATCGACAACGGCCACCTCGACCCGAACACGACGCCGCTCTACAAGTCGTCGAAGACGAACTTCCAGCCGCGCCTCGCCGCCACCTACGCGATGACCGACAAGACCGTGTTCCGCAGCGGCTTCGGCGTCTTCGTCGGCCCCGGCCAGACCGAAGACCAGATTCAGCCGATCGAAGCGGAGCGCCCGAGCACGACGCTGTCGAGCGGGCCGCTCCTCGCGTATCCGATCGACCCGGCGGTCATCCGCGCGAACTTCACGAACAATCCGGACAACCGGTCGTATCAGCCGCGCGCCTACGCCAACGACTACACGCTGCCCGAGAAGGTCTACCAGTACACCGCGTCGATGCAGCAGGAGTTCGGCGGCGGCTTCGGCGCGACAGTGGCCTACCTCGGCTCGCAGGGGCGGAACCTCTTCCTGCGCAGCATCGCCAACCGCACCGTCGGCGTGCAGACGAACGGCGCCGCCGCGGCGACGCAGGTGCGCGAGTTCGACATCCTGACCTGCTCGGACGGCCGCGTGCTCGACGGCCGGCAGTCGCCGCTCACGGGCTCGCTCTGCGGCGCGGGCGCGACGATCAGCAGCATCCAGCGTCCGTTCGCCGAGGTCGACTACAAGACGAGCGGCGGCGAGGACAGCTACGACGGGCTGCAGCTCGGCCTGACGAAGCGGTCGAGCCACGGGCTCGCGATGAACGCGCAGTACACCTACGCCTTCAGCAAGGGGACGAGCGGCGGCTCGAACGAGGCGCGCACGGTCGGCAACAACGCGCGCACGGTCTGCTGCGATCCGACGACGTCGTTCGAGTACGACCGCGGCTACAACAACTTCGACGTGCGGCACACGTTCAACTTCAGCGCGATCTACACGACGCACTCGACCAACGCGTTCCTGAACGACTGGAGCCTCGGCGGCATCGCCAACGCGCGCAGCGGCCTGCCGCTGAACATCACCATCACGCGTCCGGATATCGCCTACGTCGACGCGGCGGGGAACGTCTGGAACAACCCGGCGGCGGATCGCACGGCGGTCATCAACGTGCCGGGCGGCGGCGCGTCGCGCAACCAGCGGCGGCCGGATCTCATCCCGGGCGTCGACCCGTTCCTCACGAGCGGCGGCCTGCTGTTCCTGAACCCGGCGGCGTTCGCCACGCCGAAGCCGGGCACCTTCGGGAACCTCGAGCGCAACGCGCTGCACGGCCCGAACTTCAAGCAGATCGACGCGGTGATCGCCAAGCGCGTGCCGCTCAGCGGCCCGACCAACCTCGAGCTGCGCCTGGAGATCTTCAACATCTTCAACAGTGTGAACTACGACGCCAACACGATCGGCGCCTCGCTGCCCAATGCGCTGCCGGGCGCGGGCGAGTCGGTGACGCAGGCGAACCGCGTGCAGCCGGGGCAGGCGTTCAACGCGAGCGCGGCCGGCGCGTTCGGCCGCATGACGAGCACGGTCGGCCGCACGGTGGGCCTCGGCACGCCGCGCCAGATTCAGCTCGCGGTGCGGTTCAACTTCTGAGACTCGTGTAGGGGACAGGGCGCAGGGGACAGGGCTGTCCCAGGCAACAGAGCCTGAGTCTCGAGGCAATAGAAAGGGCCGATCCCGTTCGACGGGGTCGGCCCTTTTCTTTTTGTCTTCCTCCACAGCATGGGCGCGGCGCAGTTGAGCGCGGACCAGACCGCCACCAGCCTCTGTTACGGCGCTCGACCTTCGGCGGCACGGCATCAGTCGACGCAAAGGCCGCCGCGGCCGTCCGAGCCCTATTCGGTCACCTGATGGCCGTAGATGTTACATAGAATTTACAGACTCGACATGAACCTGACACATGCGCTAAAAGGTTCTCCCAACGTTTACTCCCTCGAGGGAGGACGGTCGGGAGATGACCAGGTCGCACCTGCGCTGCATCGTCACGCTTTGCTGGTCGGCAGTCGCCGCCGGAGTTCCAGCCGCGTACGCGGCTGATGCCTCGGAGACCTCGGTCGCGGCGCCGTCGCTGCACCTCGCGCTCATCGCCGACGCCGCGTTGCCGGCGCGCGCGCAGGGAGCGCTGGTCGAGGAAGTCGGCCGGCTCTGGGGCCACGAGGGCCTCGATATCACGTGGCGTGCCGTGGACGCGCCGCGAACGTCATCGGAAACGGTGCTGCCGGTCTTCGTTCGGCGCGGCTCCAGCAGCGACGACCTGAAAAATCCGCATGCGGTCGCGGAGCTGGTCCGCCCCGCTCATGGTCAGCCGGTGGCGGTCGTGTTCGTCGACCGCGCGCGCCGGATGGTGGAAGCGACGCGCCCTGGCGGCATCCCGTTCTGGCTGGCGCGCGACGATTACGTCCTCGGCATCGTCCTCGGCCGCGCCATCGCCCACGAGATCGGGCACTACGTGCTCGACACCTCGACGCACGCGGCGACCGGGCTGATGCGGCCCGCCTTCGATCCGCGCGAGTTCACCGACCTGCGCGAGGGCATCTTTGCGCTCGATCGACGCGCGTCCGAATGGCTGCGCGGTCACAGCGTGCCGTTCTCGTACGCACGCTGACGCGCGTCGCCATCTGCTGCCGCGCCGGACCACGGCCATCGCGTTTCGCAAGGTCAGCTGTTTCGCCAGATGAGGTCGGCACGAAGGGTGCAGGGACCTCGGCGTGCAGGTGACATCCCGCTATAAATACCTCGCGGCGATGTTCGCATTGGCGGTCGCGGGCAACGCTCGCGCCACCGTGCCGAATGCGGCGGACCATTCGATTGAGCAGTTTCTTGCCCAGGATGATACGCAGCGTCCCTATCGGGCCGTTCGTCACCTCGAGGCGCAGAACGGCAGCCGGGCAGGATGGCTGGACGCGATCACCGAGTACTCACCCGAGCGTGGATTCTGGTACGAGATTACCGCCCAGGGTGGCTCGGGCTACATATGTTCCAGAGTGCTCACCGCCGTGCTGGAGGGCGAACGGGATGTCATCGCCCAGGGCGAGACGGCTCGCTCCTCACTCACTCGATCGAATTACCTGTTTCAGGCGAACGGCATCGATCCCGACGGCCTGGCCAATGTCCTGTTGTCGCCCAGGCGCAGAGAACGCGTGTTGGTGTCGGGGATGATGGCGTTGAACGCCACCGACGGGGCGCTGGTGAGGCTGCAGGGCCGGCTCGCCAGGAGTCCCTCGTTCTGGATCAAGAACGTCGACATCGTGCGGACCTACCAACGAATCGAGGGCCGGGTCGTGCCGGTGTCTCTGGACACGAAGGCGGAGATCCGATTCCTCGGCGACGCGACGCTTCGCATGACCTACGTCTATTCCGAAATCGACGGACATCAGGTCGAATCCAGCCGCTAGCGGATGTCATCCGCTCGGCAGCGTGATCACGAATCTCGCGCCGCCTTCCGGGCGGTTCTCGGCGCGCACCTCGCCGCCGTGCAGTTCGACGAGGTGCTTGACGATTGCGAGGCCGAGCCCGGTGCCGCCGGGACGGGAGCGCGACTTGTCCACCCGATAGAAGCGCTCGAAGACGCGCGTGAGGTCCTCCGGGGGAATCCCCGGCCCAGAATCGGCGACCTCGATCTCCACGGCGCCGTCGCGGGTCTGGGCGGCGAGGACGATCCGCGACCCTTCCGGCGTGTAGTTGACGGCGTTCTCCACGAGGTTGCGGATGACGTCGTGGAGCTTGGCCGGGTCGCCGCTCACCGTGTTCGCATCTGCGTCGACCACCACCGCCACCTGCTGCCGGCGGCGCTCGATCGCCGGCGTGAGATCGGCGATGACCGACGCGAACAGCGCGTCGACGTGGCAGGACACCGGCTCGAGCGGCTCCTGCCGCGCGTCGAGACGGGCGAGCCGGAGCAGATCGCTGACGAGCCGCTCCATGCGCGCGGTGTGGCGCTCGATGATTTCCAGGAACTGCCGCGAGCTGCGGCGGTCGTCGGGCTCGTCGAGCAGCGCTTCGACGTATCCCTTGATGGCCGTGAGCGGCGTCCGCAGCTCGTGCGAGACGTTGGCGACGAAGTCGCGGCGGATCTGGTCGGCGCGCCGCAGGTCGGTGATGTCATGCAGCACGAGTACCGCGCCGGCACCGCCGGCGGCGGCGACCGGGGCGGCGCGGGCGATGAAGGTGCGGCCGGGATCGCGCGGCAGCGACAGCTCGCGGCTGTCCGGCTCCTCGCCGCCGAGCGCGGCGGCGAGCTGCGCGGTGATGTCGGGGTGGCGAATCACCTCGACGTAGGCGTGCCCGATCGACAGGGTGTCGACCTTCAGCATCGCCTGCGCGGCGCGGTTCACGAGCTGGACGCGGCCGTGCCGATCGATGACCAGCACGCCCTCCACCATGCCCGCCAGCACCGCTTCCATGCGCGCACGGTCGCGCGCGAGCTCCTGGATCCGCTGGCCGAGCTGCTGCACGGATCCGTCCAGCACCCGCGCCACGCTGCCGAGCTCGTCGTCGCCATAGTCGTAGGCGGGACGCGTGAGGTCGCCGGCCGCGTAGCGGCGCGCCACCGCCGCAATCGCTTGGACGCGGCGCGCGACCGGCGCGGAGAGCAGCCAGGCGATTACCAGCGCGACCGGGATCGATATCGCGAAGGCGGTCAGGATGCCGCTGCGGATGGTCGCGAGCTGTCCCGAGACGGTGCGAAGCGGCAGCGCGAGCCGCACAAAGGCGACCGCCGGGTGAGTGGCGCGGACCGCGACGTACATGAAATCGACGCCGACCGTCGCGCTGTGCCGTTCGGTGACGCCGAGGCCGCGCGCGCGGGCGGCGATCACCTCGGGCCGCTGGGCGTGGTTCTCCATCTGCGCGACTTCTTCCAGCGTCTGCGTCGAGTCGCCCATGACGCGCCCGTCGGCGGCGATGAAGGTGACGCGCCCCGTGACATAGCGGGCGAGGCGATCGGCTTCGACGTCGAGCGCGGCCGTCGTGGCGAGCGCCGGCGCGTGGGCGATGAGCTCGGCGACGAGCAGCGCCTCGTTGGTGAGCGTCGTCTGGATTTCGGTGCGCTCGCGCTGGCGCTCCTGTCGCGAGATGAGCGGTGCGGCGACCGCCAGCGTCACCATCGCGGCGCCGACGCAGGCGACGAACACCTTGGTACGGAAACGGGTACTCACGATGCTGGATCGACCAGCTTGTAGCCGAACTGCTTCACCGTGACCAGCGCGTCGACGAGCAGCGGCAGCTTCTCGCGGAGGCGGCGCACGTGCACGTCGACGGTGCGCGTGCCGCCGGTGTAGCGGTAGCCCCACACGTCGCCGAGCAGCAGGTCGCGCGACAGCACGCGTCCGCGGTGCTGCAGGAAGTACTGCAGCAGCAGGAACTCTTTCGCCGTGAGCGTCACTTCCTGCCCCTCGTCGTGGACGCTGTGCCGCGTGAGGTCCATCGCGATCGATCCGAAGCGCAGCAGCGACTCGGGCGGGGCCGCGCGCTCGATGCGCCGCATCACGGCCCGGACGCGGGCGACGAGCTCGTTGGGGCTGAACGGCTTGGCGATGTAGTCGTCGGCGCCGAGCTCCAGCCCCACGATCCGGTCGGTCTCTTCGGCGCGTGCCGTCACCATGATCACGGGAATGCGCGCCGTGGCGGGGTCGCCCCGCAGCACGCGGCAGACTTCGAGGCCGTCCATCCCCGGCAGCATGCGGTCGAGGATGATGACGCCCGGCGGCGAGCGGCGCGCGGCGGCCAGCGCGTCGACTCCGGAATCGAACACCTGGGGCTGCCAGCCGGCGCGTTCGATGTAATGGACGATCAGGTCGGCGATGTCGCGGTCGTCTTCCACGACGAAGACGCGGGTCACATCGCGATTATAGGGGGAGGGGAGGCGGGAGACGTGTGAGCGTGTCGTTCTGGGTTCCCGGAAGGCAGAACCCAGAACGACACCGTGCTCTTATCCCGCGCTCATCAGACGCACCAGCTCGTAACAGATCGCCCCGATGAATGCGGCCGCGGGGATCGTCAGGATCCACGCCCAGACGATCTGGCCGGCCACGCCCCAGCGCACCGCCGACGCGCGGCGCGTCGCGCCCACGCCGACGATCGCGCCGGTGATGGTGTGCGTCGTGCTGATGCCGACGCCGGTGAGCGTGGCCAGGAGGATCGCGAACGCCGCGCCGGTTTCCGCGGCGAACCCGCCGATCGGCTGCAGCTTGGTGATCTTCGACCCCATCGTGTGGATGATCCGCCATCCACCCGTCAGCGTACCGAGGCCGATCGCCGTGTGCGCGAGCAGCACGACCCAGATCGGGATGGGCAGCTGCCCGTGCTGCAGTTCGAGGTAGCCCGCGGTGACCAGCGCGCCGGAGATCAGCCCCATCGTTTTCTGGGCGTCGTTGGCGCCATGCATCAGGCTGAACGCCGCGGCCGAGAGCAACTGCATGCGCCGGAAGAACGCGTCCACGCGCCGCGGCGTCGAGTCGCGGAAGGCGTAGAGGCTGAGCGTCATCAGGATCAGCCCGACGCTCATGCCGATGATGGGCGACAGCACGAGGAAGAGCAGTGTCTTCGTCCAGCCCGAGAGGATGACGGCGCCGAAGCCCGCTTTCGCCACCGCCGCCCCGGCGTAACCGCCGAAGAGCGCGTGCGACGAGCTCGTGGGCAGGCCGAAGTACCAGGTCACGATGTCCCAGACGATTGCGCCGATGAGCCCCGAGAAGATCACCGCGAAGGTGACGACGCTCAGGTCCACCATGCCGGCGCCGACGGTCTTGGCGACCGCGGTGCCAAACCCGAACGCGGCGACGAAGTTGAAGAAGGCCGCCCAGATCACCGCGCGCCCCGGCGTGAGCACGCGCGTCGACACCACCGTCGCAATCGAGTTGGCCGCGTCGTGAAAGCCGTTCAGATAGTCGAAGAAGAGCGCGACGGCGATCAAGCCGACCACGGCCAGCAGCGTGTGGTCCATGCGTCAGCCGTGCTTGACGACGATGCCTTCGAGCAGGTTGGCGACGTCCTCACAGCGGTCGGTGGCCGTCTCGAGGAAGTCGAGGATCTCCTTCCACTTGATCACCGCGATCGGATCGCGCTCCTCGTCGAAGAGCGACACGATGGCGTCCTGGTGCACGCGGTCGGCTTCGTGTTCGAGCTGGTTCAGGCGCGCTGCGAGCTCGAGCACCCCCTCGCGGCGCTCGAGCCCGGCCACGCCCTGGCGAATGAGGTCGGCGCTCTCGGCGACGATTTCGGCCAGCCGCCGCGCGCCGGGACGCACGTGAGGAATGCGATAGAGCCGCATCACCGCTGCCGACGCGTCGATCGCGTCCATCACGTCGTCGAGCGTGATGGCGAGGGCGTGGATGTCCTCGCGATCGAGCGGCGTGACGAACGTGCGATTCAGCTTGTCGATGATGCTGCGCGTGGCGGCATCGCAGGCGTGCTCGAGATCCTTGATCGCGTCGACCCTGTCCATCGCCGGCGGGTCGCTGGCCAGCATCTGACGGAGCGTGTACGCGCCGTTGCGAATCTGCTCGGCGAGCCGGACGAAATCCTCGAAAAAATGTTGTTCCTTGGGGATCAGACTGAATCGGGGCATCGCTCCTCAGGTGGGACGGACGCCCGGGATCGTAGCAGATTTAACCGTTTTGTCACATTACGTTTACAGCTGATCGCTACTCGCGACGCCGGTCAGCACGGCCGGAGTGGCGCCGTCGATCGCATGGCGCAGGTCGATGTCATCCGCGTACCGGCGCGCGGCGATGCGGCGTGCGGCGACGCGCAGCGGCACGGTTGCGCCCCGGAACGGATCGGGTGAGATCGATACGGTCGTGCCGCGCAGCACCGTGCGATACCCGAACGTCTCGTCGGTCGTCGTCCAGCCGGCGCAGAAGGTGAGCGAAAAGATGTCGGCGAGGCGCACGCTGCGATATTCGCGCTCGAACTGCGCCCGCCGTGCGCCCGAGCGGGAGCCGAGCTGATCGAGGAGGTCGTCGCGCATCGCGGTCAGCGCCGTGAAGAACGGCTGCCACTCCGGCTGACCCGCGCGGTAGGCGTACACCGTCAACGCGTGCTCGGCGACGAGCGCCCCGGCGCGAACGTCCATGTCGGCGGCGCGGGCGACACCGCGCGGCCAGACGTCCAGCTTCTGATGCGCGGGGCCGGAGACGAAGTCGTACGGCTGCGCCGTGACGGGGTCGAGCGTGGGCGCGGCGTCGACTTCGCGCCAGCCGTTGTCGTGCTCGCGGACGGCGAGCAGGATGCTGTCGCGGTGCGGTCCCAGCAAGTCCTCTTCGGTGCGGATCTCGCGCGCGAGGTCAGCCGCGAGCGCCGCGTGATCCGGCTGGGTGACGAGCACGAGCGCGTCGCGCTCTCTCCGGACGATCATCGCGATCGACAGCATAGCGTGCCGGGCACGCGTGCGCCCGGCACGGCGTCCTCCGCACGTGCCACTTCAGTGGACGCCTCAACCGTTTCCGCGCGACGTCTCCGCCGCAATGCGCCGCCTTCCGGTCACTTAAGCGGATGGGGTGCGATGGCACGCCGCTTGGACTTCCTCAGAGCATGAGGAATTGGGATCGGATCGCCTGGGATCGGAGGACACAGATGAAGCCCATTGCTGCCGCCTTAGCGGGCGCACTCGTCGCCGGCATCGGCATGTATGCGGCCGGGACCCGCAGCGCGCAGAACCCGCTCGTCGATTCGACTGCCGTAGTGCGCACGGCCGACGGCGGATATGCCTCGGTGCCGGTGAGCGCGCTCAAGCCGCTGTCGACGCAGGGCGTGGCGCAGCCGGTCGGAACGGTCGGATACACGTCGTTTCCCGCGGCTGCCGCACCCGGCACGATGCCCGCGGTGACACAGCCGACCGCCGCGCCGCTCGTGACGCAGTACATCACGCCCTCCGCGCCCGCGCCGGCGCAGGTGGTGCAGACGGTGCCGGCGCAGCCGGTGTATGAGGTCGCGCCGCGGCAGACGTCGAGAGTGGTCTATACCGAGACACGCACGAAACCGAAGCGCTCGTGGAAGAAATCGGCGCTCGTGATCGGCGGATCCGCAGCGTCCGGGGCCGGTGTCGGCGCGCTCATCGGCGGAAAGAAGGGAGCGCTCATCGGGACGGCGGTCGGCGGCGGCGCGGCGACGCTGTTCGAAGCGACGAAACACTGAGCGCGCACGGTGATTGTCGGGAAACCGACCAGTGAAGGGATGGGGTCATTGCCCCATCCTTTTTTCGTACGCGAAGCGTTTTTGTTTGCACGACCAGGCGCGCAGGGGCGCGACCTCGGAGTAGGATGACCCGCGCCGGTTTCGCATCGCATCCACGGGTGTCAGTCGCCATGACGTTCCCCCACGTTCCCCGTTTGCTGACCTTCGCACGCGTCCATCCGGCCTGGTGGGTGCCGATCAGTCTCCTAGTCCTCGCCGTCGATTTCTCACTGGGCCTCTCGTCGTGGTACACGGCGGCCTTCCTGGTGCCGGTGACGATTGCGGCGTGGTATTCCGGGCAGGTGCCGGGATTCGTGCTCGCGGCGGCGTTGCCGCTCAGCCACCTCGCGCTCGTCATCCGCTTTACGAACGGGCATCCGTCGCACAGCGCGGCGCTGTTGAATGCGGGCCTCTGCATCGGCGTCTATCTCGTCGTCGCCTGCGGCGCGGCGCGGCTCGCCGAGTACGAACGCCTGCTGCGTCGTCATCTGCGCGCGCTCGAAGGGATGCTGCCGATCTGCGCGGGGTGCAAGAGCATCCGCGATCCGAACGGGGAGTGGCAGCCGCTCGAGGATTTCATCGAGCGGCGATCGTCGGCCACGTTCTCACATGGCCTCTGCCCGCGCTGCGTCAGCGAGTACTACGACGACCTGCCGGGACAGGCGCTCGAAGCGGAGATGAAGGGCGCGTAGGCGTTCAGAACGCCTTTCCCAGTTTCAAGATGAAGGCCGGGCCCTCGGCTCCGTTCGCGACGTCGAAGCGCACGATTACCTGATCCATCGCCTTCACGCGCACGCCCCCGCCGTATCCGCCGAGCAGGCCGCCGAAGCCGATGTCCTCCCAGTCGGCGCGCACCTCGCCGGCATCGATGAACCCCGCCAACTCGACGTACTTGAACAGGTCGTAGCGGTACTCGGCGTTCATGTAGAAGCTGTTCTCGCCGCGAAACCGGTAGTTGTCGAATGCGCGGATCGAATTGTTGCCGCCGACGACCGGCAACAGGTAGAACGGGATCCGTTCGCCCGGCTTGTTGTTGGCGAACGCCAGCTCGGTGTGGAGCGCGACGACGTGGCGCGGCGCGAGCGGGATGAAGTGGGCGACCTCGAGGTCGAACCGGTCGAAGTCGAACTCGTGAGCGCGATCGCGCCACACGCCCCAGCCCGCGTTGACGTAGCCGCCGCGATGCGGGTCGCCGCGCTTGTCGCGGTAGTCGATCTCGGTGAAGAGCCGCGTATACGCGAACGTCGGCTGGTTGCCGAGTCCCGGCGCCTCGGCGTCGGTGAACCGGTCCTGCGTGGCCGGGAGCACCTCGTCGCGGCCGCGGCTCACGGTCGGAAACAGGCCGCCGACGTCGAGGCCGACGTCGACGCGCGGCATGAGGTGCGTGAGCGCGCGGCCGGAGACGTCGGTGGTGCGCAGCGCGTAATCGGTCCGCATGTCGGGACGCGTGTCGAGCCCGACGCCGTAGAAGTCCTCCTCGGTCAGATCCCGCCACGCGACCGCCGACCACAGTTCGATGCGGTTGCCCCACAGCGTTGCCCACCGCGCCTTGGCATCGAACGCTTTCGAGTTGTTCGTGGAGATCACGCCCGAGACGTCGGTGAAGACGGTGCCGGTGAGGTGCGTGCGGTAGCCGGCGCCTGCGGCGATGCCGCTGCCGCTCGTCAGGCCGCCGAAGCGCGGGTAGACGCCGTCGCCGGAGGTGAGGCGCTCGACGAGGTCGTTTTTCTCGACGTAGTCGCGCACCTTCTCAATCGCTGTCGACGGCTCCGGGCGCGGGGCGGCGGGGACCGCCTGCTCCGCGTTCGACGGCGCCGCGTGCGTGTCCTGTGCGGCGGCCGCCGAATGGGCGGTCAACAGCGCGAGGACCACGAGAAGAGGTAGCCGGCACCACACAGGCTGGGATTTAGCAAGACGAGATCCCGATCAGGCGCAGGGCGCGGGCACGGCGTCCCCAGTGCGGCCTGCACTTCTGCCCTTGATCTCGCCTCGCATATTCGCTATATTTTCGCTTTAGCGAAGATATGGCGAACACCTCGCGTGCCGTATTGGAATCCGCGCTCCGCGCGCGCCACCTGGATCGCACGCTGACGACGGCGCTGCCGCCGGTGGTGCCGGGCGATCGCACCGCGGTCGTGCCGTCGGAGATCGCGGCGCTCGACGCGGTGCTGCGTGGCGGCGTACCGCGCGGTCAGCTCTCGGAAATCGCCGGCCCCGCCTCGTCGGGCCGCACCACCGTGCTCTTCAGCCTCCTCGCCGCCGCCACGCGGGGCGGCGGGATTGCCGCGCTCGTGGATACGGTGGATCGCCTGGACGTGCCGTCTGCGGCGGCGGCCGGGATCGAGCTCGACCGGCTGCTCTGGGTCCGCGGCGACGCCGTCAGCACGGCCGCGCATGCCGGGGTGTCGGCGCCCGCCGTGCCGGCGCTGCTCGATCGCGTCGTCGATCGCGCGATCAAGGCGTTCAACCTCGTGCTGCAGGCGGGCGGCTTCAGCCTCGTCGCGCTGGATCTCGCCGACGTCCCGCCGCGCGCGCTCACGCGGATTCCCTTCACCACGTGGCTGCGCGTGCAGCGCGTGATCGAGGGCAGCGACACCGCGTGCGTGATCGTCGTGCCCGAGCCGTGCGCGCGCAGTGCCGGCGGCCTCACGCTCACGCTCGGCGCCGCACGCCCCGGCGGCGCGCGCTGGGCGGGCGAGGGCGACCGCAGCCGGCGCCTCGCCGGCCTGCGCGTCGACGGCCGCGTCCTGTCGCCGCGGCGTCACGTGGAGGGAGCCGTGCGCTTCGAAGCCGAGGCACAGACCGTCTGATTCGAGGCCCAGAAGTCCGATCACAACAAAAGCCACAGAGGCACAGAGGCACAGAGGGCACAGAGGACGGATTCATGAACATGTTGCGTTGGGCAAATCCAAACCCCATGAATCCCTCGGGGCCTCGGTGCCTCGGTGCCTCTGTGGCGTGCGTTTAGAGGCGAGCATTTAGAGGACCGTCATGTTCGGCGCGCTCTACACCTCTGACCCGAGCGTTTCTCTTGCCTCCCTCGCCGAGGTCGCGCGCGAGTTCTCGCCGCGCATCGGTGTCGAGCCGGCACCCGCGAGGCCGGCACGCGCGGGCGCGCCCGAGGCGCGCGACGTCACGCTCGATCTCACCGGCGTCGCGCGGCTGTTCGGCGACCCGATGACGATCGCCAAAGAGCTGCGCCGTACGGCGGCGGAGCGCGGCCTGCGCGTCCGCGTCGCGATTGCGCCCACGCGCACGGCGGCGCGCCTGCTCGCCTCCGTCCGGCCCGGCCTCACCGTGGTCGAGCCCGGCGACGAGGCGCACGCCCTGGCGGAGCTGCCGATCGATCGGCTGGCGGTCGCGATCGGGGACGAGGCGGTGGACCAGGCCTCGCGTCCCGCGCTGCTGACGCTGCGGCGGTGGGGGCTGCGGACGCTCGGCCAGTTCGCGGCGCTGCCGGCCGACGAGGTCGCGGCGCGGCTGGGACAGGATGGCGTGGCGTGGCAGCGGCTGGCGCGCGGCGAGGACCCGGCGCCGCTCGTGCCGGCGCTGCCCGAGGAGCGCTTCGAGGAGGCGCTCGATCTCGAGTGGCCGATCGAGGGGCTCGAGCCGCTCTCGTTCGTGCTGACGCGGCAGTTCGAGGCGCTGAGCCGCCATCTCGAGCGGCGTGATCGCGGCGCCGCCGTGCTGCACGTGCGGCTGCACCTCGTCAGCCGGGACGTCCACGCGCGATCGCTGCAGCTGCCGGCGCCGATGCGCGACGCGAAGACGCTGCGCACGCTCGCGCTGCTCGACCTCGAATCGCATCCGCCGGCTGCGGCGATCGATCGCGTGGTGGTGGCGGTGGATCCGACGCCCGGCCGCATCATGCAGTACTCGCTGCTCGCGCGTCCGCTGCCGGCGCCGGAGCAGCTCTCGACGCTGCTCGCGCGGCTCGATGCGCTGATGGGCGAGGGGCGCTCGGGCGCGCCGGCAGCGGTCGACTCGTGGCAGCCGGGCGCATTCGCGATGCGGCGCTTCGCGCCGCGAGAGTCAGAGATCGACTCGAAGCCACAGAGGCACAGAGGCACAGAGGCGATCGGGGTCATGAATGCTTCCAACGAATCCTTCTGTGCCTCTGTGCCTCCGTGGCATTCCTCAGAAACCAGTACGCGGCCTCCCGTTGCGCTGCGCCGCTATCGCCTCCCCGTCCCCACGCGCGTGCGCGTCGAGCACGATCGTCCTGCATGGATCGCCGCCGATCGCGCGGGCGTGCCCGGCGGCCGCGTCGACGCGTGCGCCGGGCCGTGGCGCACGTCCGGCGCCTGGTGGGTGGAGGACGACACGGCCTGGGATCGCGACGAATGGGACGTCACCGTCACCGGCGGCACGACCTGCCGCCTGTTCCGCGAGCGAGGTACGGGAGCCTGGTTCGTCGAAGGGATCGTCGATTGATCCCTGACTGATCCCTGTTGACGCGGGCCGACCTGAAGGTCGGCCCCTACATTCGGACTCATCCCTGAGACAGCCCTTCCCTCTGCCCTGCCCCCTGTCCCCTTCAGATGTACACAGAGCTCCACGCCGCCTCCGCCTTCAGCTTCCTTCGCGGCGCCTCGCTGCCCGAGACGCTCGTCGAGCGGGCGGCGGCGCTCGGATATCCGGCGCTGGCGCTCCTCGATGCGGATGGCGTCTACGGCGCGCCGCGCTTCCATAAAGCGGCGGAGCGCGCGGGGCTGCGCGCGATCATCGGCGCGGAGCTGACGATCGAAGGGGGACGGGGGACGGGGGAAGCGGGAAGGGCTGTCTCAGGGGATAGGGGACAGGGGACAGGAAGCAGGGCCGTTTCGGGGGGCAGGCCACAGGCAGCACGCGACAGCTGGGTGCTGCCTGTATTGGTCGAATCGCAGGAGGGCTATCAGAATCTCTGCCGCCTCGTCACGCGCATGAAGCTGCGCACCGCCAGCCCCGGGGTCCCCACGGCGCCGGCGCCGTGGGGTGGCAAAGGCGAAGGCGCGCTGCGGCTCGACGAGCTCGAGGGGTTCACCCGCGGCCTCGTCGCCATCGGCGGCCAGCCGCTGCTCGACGCGCGGCAGCACGGCGTCGGGGGGCTGCTCGATCGGCTCGTCGCGCTCTTCGGCCGCGCGAACGTCTGCGTGGAGGTGCAGCGCCACCTGTTGCGCGACGAGGAATCGGCCAACGAGGCGCTGACGGCGCTGGCGCGCGCCTTCAAGGTGCCGGTCGTCGCCACCAACGGCGTCCGCTTTGCCGAGCCGAAGGATCGCGCCGCGTTCGACGTCCTCACGTGCGTGCGCCATCACACGACGCTCGACGCGGCTGGCCGCCACCTCGCGCGCAACGCCGAGCGCTACCTCAAGTCGCCGGAGACGATGGCGCGGCTCTTCGCCGAGCGCCGCGACGCGCTCGCCGGCACCGAGGCGCTCGCCGAGCGGCTGCAGTACACGATGGCGGATCTCGGCTACCGCTTCCCGCCGTATCCCGTCCCCGCCGGCGAGACCGAGGCGTCGTTCCTCCGCCACATCACCGAGGCCGGCGCCCGCGACCGCTACCGGCCGTATCACGACAAGGCACGCGCGCAGATCGCCCGCGAGCTCGATCTCATCGAGAAGCTCGAGCTCGCCGGCTACTTCCTCATCGTCTGGGACGTCGTCAACTACTGCCGCCAGCACGACGTCCTCGTGCAGGGGCGCGGGTCGGCGGCGAACAGCGCCGTCTGCTACAGCCTCGGCATCACCGCCGTCGATCCGATCGCGATGGATCTGCTCTTCGAGCGCTTCCTCTCGGAAGAGCGCGGCGAGTGGCCCGACATCGACCTGGATCTCCCGAGCGGCGACCGGCGCGAGCGCGTCATCCAGCACGTCTACGAGAAGTACGGCCGCCTCGGGGCGGCGATGACCGCCAACGTCATCACCTATCGGGGCCGCAGCGCCGCGCGCGAGGTGGGAAAGGCGCTCTCGCTCGACGCCGCCGACATCGATCGGCTCGCCAAGGTGATGAATCACTTCGAGTTCACCGATCCGAACGAGACGCTCGAGCGCAACCTCGCGTCCGTGGGGCTCTCGCTGCAGGCGCCGCGGATGCGGACGTTCGCCGAGGTGTGGCTGGCGATTCAGGACCTGCCCCGCCACCTCGGCCAGCACTCCGGCGGCATGGTGATCTGCCAGGGCTCGCTCGACGCCGTCGTTCCCCTCGAGCCCGCCAGCATGCCGGGGCGCGTCGTCATCCAGTGGGACAAGGACGACTGCGCGGAAATGGGGATTGTAAAGGTCGACTTACTTGGTCTCGGCATGATGGCGGTGCTGCAGGACGCCATCGAATTGGTGAATGGGTCAGGGGGCAGGGGTCAGGGGGCAGGGGACAGGGCGGTCTCAGGCAACAGTCGCGGCCTGTCCCCTGAGACGGCCCTGTCCCCTGCCCCCTGCCCCCTGCCCCCTGACGATGTCTTCGACCTGGCTCATCTCCCACCAGACGACCCCGATGTCTACGCGATGCTGCAGTCGGCAGACACCATCGGCGTCTTCCAGGTCGAGTCGCGCGCGCAGATGGCGACGCTGCCGCGGCTCAAGCCGACGCATTTCTACGATCTGGTCGTGCAGGTGGCGATCATCCGGCCGGGGCCGATCGTCGGCGACATGGTGCATCCGTACCTGAATCGCCGCGCCGGGCGCGAAGCGGTGGTGCCGCTGCATCCGTCGCTCGAGCCGGTGCTCGCGCGCACGCTCGGCGTGCCGCTCTTCCAGGAGCAGCTCCTGCGCATGGCGATGGTCGCTGCCGGCTTCACCGGCGGCCAGGCCGAGGAGCTGCGGCGGGCAATGGGCTTCAAGCGGTCGGAGAAGCGGATGCGCGACATCGAGGTGCAGCTCCGCACCGGGATGGCGAACAAAGGCATCACCGGCGACACCGCCGAGCGGATCATCACCTCGATCACCTCGTTCGCGCTTTACGGCTTTCCCGAATCGCACGCCGCGAGCTTCGCGCTGCTCGCCTACGCGAGCGCCTACCTCAAGGTGCATTACCCCGCGGCGTTCTACACCGCGCTCCTCAACAACCAGCCGATGGGGTTCTACCACCCGGCCACGCTCGTCAAGGACGCGCAGCGGCGCGGCGTGCGGTTTCATCCCATCGACGTGCAGGAATCCGACTGGCGGTGCCGCGTCGAGGACGACGGCGGCATCCGGCTCGGCTTCATGTATGTGAACGGCTTACGCAAGGAGGTCGGACAGGCCATGGCCGCATTCGATCGCACCGGAACGCTGGCGCCGCCGCCGCTCTGCCCGAAGTGCGGGTCGGACGACGAGTCGATGCTCGAGGTCGTGCGTGACACGCGCGAGGCGCGCACCTACTTCTGCAACACCTGCGCGCACGACTGGACGGTGCAGCTGCGGCCGCTCGGCCGCTTCCGATCGATCGAGGACGTCGTCCAGCGCACCGGCCTGCGCCGCGACGAGCTGACGACGCTCGCCGATATCGGCGCGCTCAATGCGTTCGCTCGCGAGAGGCGCACCGCCCTCTGGCAGGTGGAGCGGGCGGTGCGGCCGGCGGGCGAGCTCTTCGAAGAAGGGGGAAGGGGGAAGGGGGAGGCGGGAAGGGCTGCTTCAGGGGACAGGGGACAGGGGACAGGGGACAGTTACGAGGATGCAGGCCACAGTCGGGACGCAGGCCGCGGGGAGGAAGCCGGACATAGTCCCTTGCCGCCGATGGACGCGGACGATCGGCTGCGCGCCGACTATGGCGGGATGGGGCTCACGATCGGACGGCACCCGATGGCGCTGCGGCGGGCGGATCTGTCGCTGCGCGGCGTGCTCCGTGCGGCCGATCTGCCGCAGGCACGCGACGGGCGGCGCGTGCGCGTGGCGGGCATGGTGATCACGCGGCAGCGGCCGGGCACGGCGAAGGGATTCGTCTTCCTCACGCTCGAGGACGAGACCGGGATCTCGAACGTGATCATCCGGCCCGATCTCTTCGACCGGAACCGCGCCGCGGTGATCGGCCAGCCGTTCCTGCTCGTCGACGGCGTGCTGCAGCACCAGGACGGCGTGCTCTCGGTCCGCGCCGAGCGCGTGCAGGGGATCAGCGGCGGCGCCTCGGTCGACGCCCACGATTTCTATTGATTGAGCCCGCCGACTTTCCTTGCTGCCGGGTCTGGCTCTGGACACCCGCCTTCAGGCATCCGTCGTCGGACGACGATGAGCGCCACGAGGAGGATGAGCGTGGCAAAGAAATACGGCTCGAGCGCTTCATACGCCACCGCGTGCGCGCGGCTGCCGACGACGAGCGGCAGGATCGTGCCAGCCGTCACGGTCGCGCCGATCCCCACGTTCGCGGCCGCTGCCACGTGGCGCGCACCGTCGCGCCAGCGCAGCGCCATCAGCGTCATCACCGGGACGATGAGCGACGTGAAGTAGAACCGCTGCGTATCGGGCGACGCCAGCAGCATGCCGGTGAGGACGATCGACAGCTCCAGCCACCGTGCCATCGGCGTCGCCGGCGCCCGCCGCAGCAGCAGCACGACGATCAGCACGCCTGCCGCGACGCCGCCGATCCACAGCCCCGTCACGGCAGCCGGTGGCAGGTGCAGGGTCAACAACAGGCCGCGCAGCGAGTAGTTGTCGGGGTTCTCGTCGACCTTCTCCACGGCGTACTTCACGAACCCGCAGAGCAGGCGCGTGTTGGCGCGCAGGCCGACGAACACGGCCGGCAGCATCAATGCCGTGGCAATCCCCGCCACGGTGGCGGCCACGATCGCGAACCGGCGCCGCCACGCGAAGTACGCGAGCAGGACGACCGGCGTGAGCTTGGCGGCAATCGCCAGCGCGAGCGCCGCCGCCGGCCCGGCGACGCGCTCGCGCACGGCGCCGTCGAACGCCATGACCATCAGCGCGACCGAGAGCAGGTGGAACTGGCCGAACCGGAATTCTTCGACCAGGTATCCCGCGACGGCGAGCGCCGACCAGCCGACGAGCGCCGCGGCGCGCCGCTCGAGGCCCGCGCTGCGCCCGATCACCCGGCCGATGTACACGAGCGCCGCGGCCTTGAGCAGCACGAAGAGGAACGCCCCGACGCGGACGGGGACGAGTGCCAGCGGCGCGAAGAGAAACGCGAAGAGCGGCGCATACCGGAACCCGTGCCCGGGCATGGGCGTGCCGGCATACACCTCGGGCGGATAGATGTCGCGGCCGCCGGCGACGACCTGCGCCGCGGCGCGGTAGTAGACGTCGAAGTCGATCGATCGGCTGGCGCAGTAGGCCGCGAACGCGAGAAAGAGCGCGCCGCCGAGGATCCACACGGCGGCACGGCGAACGCGGACGGCAGGCAGCGGCGCGGCGGGACCCGTGATCACCGCCTCATCGTTCGGTCTTCGCGTGTGGCATCGAGCCCGACATTGATCAAATGGTGCACCACATGATCAAATGCGCACATTGATTCAATCAATGATCAAATCTCACATCTGAAATCATCAAATACGGGAGTCACCCTTCCCCCATCCCGTAAGCTTGATCCATGCGCCGGGTTCTGCCGTTCGCGTTGCTCCTGGCCGCGTTTCCGCTCGCCGCCGCGCAGCCGGCACGTCCGCTGCCCGATCCGGATGCGTTCGTCCGCGAGGTGCGCAAGCATCTCGAAACCGATTCCGATCGCGTGCGCGATTTCGCCTACACCGAGACGCGGCGGGAGGCGCACCTCGACGGCGACGGCCGCACCACCGATCAGTCCGTCAAGGTCATCGAGAGCTACCCCGGCTTTCCCGGCCAGCGGCGGTGGGAGCGCCTGATCTCGGAAGACGGCAAGTCCGTGCCCGCCGCGGACCTGGCAAAGCAGGATCGCAAGCGGCAGGACGACGCCGAGGAGTATCAGCGGCGGGCGGCGAACCAGACACCGGCCGACCGCGAGCGCCGGGCGCGCGCTCGCGCCGAGCGCCGCCGCGAAGCCCAGGAAACGCTCGACGACGCCTTCCGCGTCTATCAGTTCAAGATGATCGGCCGCGAGGCGATCGAGGGACACGACACCATCGCCTTCGCGATGTCGCCGCGCCCCAACGCCACGGCGCGCACGCGCATCGTCGGCATGCTGCGGCAGTTCCAGGGTCGCGTCTGGATCAGCGAAGCCGACTACGAGCTCGTGAAGATCGACGTCGAGGCGATGGACGACATGTCACTCGGCATGGGCCTCATCGCGCGGCTGCACAAGGGCTCGCGCATGATGTTCCAGCGGCGCCAGGTGGACGGCACCTGGCTGCCGGCGCATTCGAGTTACACTGCCAGCGCCCGCGTGCTGCTGCTGCGCCGCATGCGCGTCAGCGCGACCTCCGACTTCTCCAACTACCGACGCTTCTCGGTGGGCACGTCGACGACCTACGACCTCCCGAACCTCGATTGAATGCGCATCGGCATCGATCTGGGCGGCACCAAGATCGAAGGCATCCTGCTCGGCGACGACGGCGCCGAACGTGCGCGGCGGCGCGTGCCCACGCCGCGCGACCGCTACTCTGAGACGATCGACGCCGTCGGCAACCTGGTCGAGCATCTGACGACGCACGCCTCGGGCGGCGCACCCACCGTCGGCATCGGCATTCCTGGCGTCATCTCGCCGGCGACCGGCCTGGTGAAGAACGCGAACTCCACGTGGTTGATTGGTCAGCCGCTGAAGCAGCATCTCGAAGCACGGCTCGGCGCGCCCGTGCGCATCGCGAACGACGCCAACTGCTTCGCCTTGTCGGAGGCGACCGACGGCGCCGGTGCAGGGGCGCCGGTCGTGTTCGGCGTCATCGTCGGCACCGGAACGGGCGCGGGCCTCGTCGTTCGCGGAAGCCTCGTCGAAGGCCGGCAGATGATTGCGGGGGAGTGGGGGCACAACCCGCTGCCCTGGCCCGACGCGGACGAGTGGCCGGGACCGCCCTGCTACTGCGGGCGCCGCGGCTGCATCGAGACGTTCCTCTCCGGTCCCGGCCTGGCGCGCGACTACGCGTCCGCGACCGGGCGGGCCACGGAACCCGACGAGATCGTGCGCCGGGCGGCAGCCGGCGAGTCCGACGCCGCGGCGGCGCTCGAACGCTACGAGTCGAGGATGGCGCGGGGCCTGGCCTCGATCATCAACGTGCTCGACCCCGACGTCATCGTCCTCGGCGGCGGCATGTCGAACGTCGAGCGGCTCTATACCGGCGTGCCCGGGCGCTGGACCCGCTATGTCTTCTCCGACGCCGTGACGACGCCGCTGGTGCGCGCCCGGCACGGCGATTCGTCCGGGGTGCGGGGCGCCGCGTGGCTCTGGCCGGCGTAACCGAATCCTTTTGTCATACTCGCGACAACGGCCAGCTCTTTGCTGTATGTAGTGGTAACGGCGTCCCCGGGGTTCAAAAGGTATACCCCGATGCCACTGTTGAGCTGTTGAACGGAGGTCGTGTGGATTTCATCGTCCAGCCGGATGATGGCCTTAAACCGGTAATCGAGGCGGTGGAGAGCGCTACAGAGACGCTGGATATCGTCATCTTCCGGTTCGACCTCAAGCCGCTCGAGAAGGCGCTCAAAGAAGCGGTGCAGAGGGGCGTCAAGGTGCGCGCGCTCATTGCCCATACCAGTTCGGACGGCGAGAAGCGGCTGCGCCAGCTCGAGCTTCGGATGTTGGAGTACGGCGCCACCGTGGCGCGCACCGGCGACGACCTCGTCCGTTATCACGGCAAGTTCCTCATCGTCGACCGGTCGTGCCTGCACGTGTACGGGTTCAATTACACGGCGCTCGATCTGAAGAGCCGCAGCTTCGGGGTCACGACCGGCGACAAGCGCGTCGTGGCCGACGCGGTCCGGCTGTTCGAGGCCGACTCGCTCCGTCAGGAGTTCGAGCCGACGGCCGAGGCGCTCGTGGTCAGCCCTGAGAACGCGCGCGAGCAGCTTGCCACGTTCATCAAGCGGGCGAAGAAACAGATCCTGATCTACGACCCGAAGGTGAGCGACCCGCAGATGATCCGCCTGCTCACGCACCGGATGAAGGCGGGCGTGGACGTGCGCATCATGGGCAAGGCGGCCAAGCTGGCAAGCGCGCTGAAAGCGCAGAAGTTTCCCGGCAAGCGGCTCCACGTGCGCGCCATCGTCCGCGACGGCGACACGGCGTTCATCGGCAGCCAGAGCCTCCGCGGCCTCGAGCTCGACCTGCGCCGCGAGGTCGGCCTGATTACGCACGATGTCAAGGTCGTGAAGGGACTGATGGAAACCTTCGAAGCCGACTGGGCGAAGACGACCCTGGGCGCGAAGGAACTGAAGGAGCAGAAGGAGCAGAAGGAGCAGAAGGAATCGACCTTGAAGGTCGAGCTCGCCGAGGCCGCGTCGCGATAACCGTAAGAGATCCGGGCCGACCTGGACGATCGGCCTCTCCGTCCTGACATCGGGCGCCGAAATGTTAAGGCCGACCTTGAGGTCGGCCTTTCGGCGTCAGGCTCCCGGTCTGGCGGCATTGAACACCACGTCACCCGCGGTGCTCAGCTGAAGCTCGGTGGCGCCGGCCGGAAAGCCGTTGAACTTGAGCAGGAAGGTCATGATGTCGAGATATTCCTGCGGTTTCAGCGTGCCCGGATCGTTTTCCGGCATCTCCTCGGAGATCACCTTGAGCATCTCCGACAGCGGCAGCCCTTCCCACCGTCCGACGAACTGCTGGTCGCGCAGCGGCGGCCCGCCGTCGACCGAGCCCTTGAGGTCGTCACGATGGCAGAAGCCGCACTTCGCCTTGTAGACCGTCTCCCCGCGCTGCGCCTGCGCATCCGTGAAGACGCCATCCCACACGTTTCTTTTCGCCTGCGCCGAGACCGGTGCGCCGGCCGCGATCAGCGCGCCGGCGAACGCGGCGAGCAGGATCGCCGGCAGAACTCTGGCCATGAGCGAAGGATACCAGATCGCCGCGGGGCGACTCAGATCGCGTACTCCCCGGTCTGCGGCTTTCGCCAGTAGTCCATCGTCGACACCCGGTGGACGCAGCCGATGGTGCAGAGCGGGGCGCACGACTTCGGCGCGTTGAACTCGCGCTCGATGTCGGCCTTGGTGTACTTCTGGAGCGGGATGCCGGGGATGCCGCGCTGCTGCGAGCAGTAGTGGACGAGGCCGTTCTCGCAGATATAGAGGTAGCGGGCACCGGCGCGGCAGCGCCATTCGTTCGGCTTGCCGTCGATGAGGTTGAGCTGAAAGTCCTTGATGCCCGAGTAGATGTTGCTCGCGACCTGACTGACCTTGTTGATCGTGCGCGAGACGTCGTCGTAGATCTCGCGCTCGAGCGGCGTCAGCGCCTTCAACTGGCCGAGGCCGTCGTGGATGATGCCGATCGAGGTCGTGAAGCCGAGCTCGCGCGCGCGGCGATTGATCGTCCGGGCGTCCTCCGGGTTCTTGATGCCGCCGCCCAGGACCGAGTTGATGTTCACCTGAAACGCGGCGTGCTCGGCGAGCAGCTTCAGCTTCGAGTTGACCTTGCCGTCGCGATCGGGGGCATCGAGGGTCTTGAGGCTCTTCTTCGACACCTCGTCGGGCACGACGTTGTCGATGCTGATCTGCAGGAAGTCGAGGCCGGCGTCGTTGAGCGCCTCGATGCGCTCCGGCGAGAGCAGGAAGCCGTTGGTGATGAGCCCGGCCATCATGCCCTGCCGGCGGATGCGCCGGATCAGGTCGTCGAGCTGCGGGTGGAGCAGCGGTTCGCCGCCGCTGAAGGCCACCACGGAGGTGCCGAGCGTTGCCAGATGGTCGATGCGGGCCGCCATGACGTCGAACGGCACCGGCGGCGACACCTTGTCGTACTCGTTGCAGTAGCCGCAGTCGATATTGCAGCGGCGGATCGGGATGACGTGCACCAGCAGCGGGTGCGAGGTATCGGCGAGGCCGCGCAGGAACTTTCGGGCCGAACGGACGGTGCGGCTGGCAGTGACGACCAGGGACATGCAGGGAAGACGGAATTGTACCATCGGCCCCCGGCGGCGCCGCGCGCGCAGCCGGATCGGGCTGGGTACGCGGTGGAGGGGCAGAGTCGACGGTCGAACGGTCTGGCAGTGCGGGCCGACCTTCAGGTCGGCCCCGAGATCCAAACGGCGCAGCCTCGCGAAGGCGGGCCGACCTGAAGGTCGGCCCCTGCGTGTCCCGGGCCGCGGACGGGCGCTAATCCGGGTTGAGCAGCGGCGCCCCGGTGGGCGGCGCGGGGCGTCCGAGCTGACGGACGCGCGCGACGGCCCGTCCCACCTTCACCGACGCATAGAAAATCTGACCCACGGGGATGTAGCCGCCGAGGCGGTGACGCCCGATCGCTTCGAGCCCGGCCGACGCAATGCAGCCGCAGTTGGTGCAGTCGGGGTTGCCGCCGAACTGGCATGGCGAGATCTTCTTCTCGAGGTCCGAGGAGACGCAGTGCGTCGTCTGCGCGAAGATGCAATGCTCGGGCGTCGCGGGCGGCTGATCGTAGACGTTCAGCATCCCGTCCAGCATCTGCAGCTTCGGGTAGCGCGTGCGCAGCTGGCGCAGATCGGCGAGCACGCGCTGGCGGTCGGCCTTCGTGAGGCGCTCGGCCGAGATCTCGCCCTTCTGCGGGGTGTACAGGCTGATCCAGATCAGCCGGGTATGCGGGTTGTCCTGCCAGAACTCCAGGAACGTCTGCAGATATCCATCCCGCTGCACCTGCTGGCGCGTGACCGTGCAGTGGACCGTGATCTGGTGTCCCTGGATGTGCTTCAGGATGCGGTCGTAGGTCGCCGGCGTGCGGCGCACGTCGTGCTCCGGTTGAAGGCCGTCGATCGAGACGACGACCTGCAGGCGGCTGAGCGAGGCCCAGTGCTTGGGGATCTCGCGCACCGCGCTCGTGACCAGCTGCGTGTGGATGTCGCGTTCGGCGAGCTGCGGCAGGATGCGATCGAGCTCGCGGAAGCGCACGAGCGGCTCGCCGCCGACGATCGAGATGTGCAGCGGCTTGTGGCGATCGATGAGCGCCATGAAGCGCGACACGAGCTCATCGCCCTTGTAGTCGGCGAGCCCGCGCAGCGTGACGCCGCCGCCGAGGTGCTCGTCGCCGTACGCGTAGCAGCCGGGACAGCGCAGTGGGCACTCGCGTGTGATCTCGATCGACAGATTGGGCTGTCGGCCGGACAGGATGCGTCCCCATGCGCGCACGATCTCGGAGGCGCCCACGTTGTTTGAGCTCATGGCTCCCTATTATGTGCGGCACGCAGGTGATAGCAACGACAAAAGCTTGCTATCCTCTTCGACATGGCCCGGGCCCAACGCACGCGCGACGAGGAGCCAACCCTCGTCGATGCTCCCAAAATCGTTCGCCGCCGCTCGAAGGTTCATGGATGGGGCGTGTTCGCGCGCGAACCGATCAACAAGAACAAGCGCATCGTCAATTACGCCGGCGAGCTCATCGATCACGACGAGAGCTACAAGCGCGAATGCCGCTATCTCAAGCAGGGATGCATCTGGTGCTTCACGGTGAACCGGAACTGGGTGCGCGACGCGAACGTCGGCGGCAACATCGCCCGGTTCATCAATCACTCGTGTAAGCCGAACTGTTACAGCGAAGTGGTGGGGCGGACGATCTGGATCCGCGCCGGCCGGAACATCCAGCCGGGCGAGGAGCTGACCTACGACTACCACACGGACGGCGACCGCATCATCCAGTGCCGGTGCCGTCCGGGCTGCACGCGGAAGCTGTGACGGCAGCCAGTTGATGGCGATGAGTGTGAACGACGACAGACACGAAACGCACGAAATGGGTTTCCGGAATTTCGTGAATTTCGTGACTGTCGTGGTTGCCCTCGTTCTGGTCGCCGCCACGTCCGCGTCGGTCGCCGCAGCGGATGTCACCGACGCCGATCTCGAAGCCGCGAGCGCCGGCCGCACGATTCGCGTCGGCCTGACCACGGGCGGGGTTCGCCGCGCGACGGAGATGCCGATCGAGGTCTACGTCGCGCGCGTGCTGGCGGGCGAGGGCGAGCCGCGCGCGGCCGAGGCGGCGCACGAGGCCCTGGCGATTGCCATCCGCACGTTCGTGCTCGCGAACGCGGGCCGGCACCAGCGCGAGGGCTTCGACGTCTGTGATTCGACGCACTGCCAGGTGGTGCGGACGAGCAGCGCGTCCTCACGCCGGGCGGCGCTGGCGACCGCCGGCCAGGTGCTGCTCTATGAAGGGCATCCGGCGGAGCTGTTCTACTCCGCGTCCTGCGGCGGGCGGTCCGAGGCGGCCTCCGCCGTCTGGCCAGGCTTGCCGGACTATCCGTATCTCCGCTCGGTGAAGGACGACGTGCACCAAGACGACGTGCCGTGGGTGCTCGAGCTGCGCGACGAGGAGATCCGGAGCGCGCTGCGGGCAGCCGGCTTCGAGGGGGCGCGGCTGAAGAAGATCGAGGTGGCGCACCGCACGCGCTCGGGCCGCGTCGGCGAGCTGCGCGTCGAGGGGATGCGGCCGGACGCGATCGGCGGCGACGACTTCCGCGCGGCGATCGGCGCGGCCCGTCTCCGCAGCACCAACTTCACGGTCGCGCATGTGCACGGCGGCTACCGGTTCCGCGGCACCGGCTACGGCCACGGCGTCGGCATGTGCGTCGTCGGCGCGGGGCGACGGGCGGCGCGTGGCGAGTCGGCCGCTGAGATTCTGAACGTCTATTATCCGGGGCTGCAGCTCACGCCGCTGACGCGCGTGCGGCTCGACGTCCACCGCCCGGCGCCCGTGCCGGCGCCTGTGCCGGATGTGGTGCCCGCGTCGGCCGCCGCTGTCTCGAAGGCCATCGCCGTGCGCGCGCCCGTGGCGACCGCGCCGGTGATCCTGCGCGTGGCCGACGGAGCCAACCTCGACCGCACAGCGCTCGCCGCGCTCGCCGTGGCGGCGCATCAGCAACTGTCGAAGGTGACGGGCGTGACGGTGGCGCCGGTCACCGTGCAGGTGCACCCGTCGATCGAGAGCTTCCGCCGCGCGACCGGGAAGCCCTGGTGGGTGAGCGCGGTGGTGAACGGGACGACGGTCGATCTGGCGCCGCCGTCGGTGCTGGCGCAGCGCGAGGGGATTGACGCGGCGCTGCGCGTCGCGCTCGCGGAAGTGCTGGTCGGCGAGACGTTCGCCAACCGGCCCGCCTGGATGCGCGTGGGGGCGGCGCGCTACTTCGCCCACCGCGCGGCGAGCACCTCCGGCCACGCCCATGCCGACGTGCCGGGCAGCGCGACCAAGCTTGCCTGCCCTGCTGACGCCGAGCTCACGCTGGCTACGTCCGCGGCCGCGCAGCGCGATGCCGACGCGCGCGCCGAGCGCTGCTTCGCGCGCGCGGCATCGAAGGTGGACGACTGGAGGAGCGCGCGATGACCGCCGCGCCGGTGCGCCGGGCGTGCGCGTCCGTGCTGGCGCTGGTGCTGGCCGCGGTGCTTGCCGTCCCCGCGCTCGTGCAGACGCGCGTCAGCTTTGCGGCGCGCATCGCGGAGCTGTCCGAGCCGGGCGGCTATTTCGACACCGACAACCTCATCTCGAACGAGCGCTCGTATCTCGAGGTGATGCCGGCGCTCGACCGGGTGCCACAGGGCGGCGCCTACCTCGGTGTCGGTCCCGAACAGAACTTCTCCTACATCGCGGCGACGCGGCCCGCGGTCGCCTACCTGGTGGACATTCGCCGCGACAACCTGCTGCTGCACCTGCTGTTCAAGGCGCTCTTCACGCTGGCCGAGACCCGCGTCGAGTACCTCAGCCTGCTGTTCGGAGTGCCTGCCCCGGCAGACATCGCGAGCTGGCGGACCGCGAACGCCGAGCGGCTGGCGAGCTATATCGACGAGGCAAGTCGCCGAAGCAATGCGCACGCGTCCGAGGGCGCCACGATCGACGCCGCGATCACACGCTTCGACGTGCCGCTGACCGACGAGGACCTCGGGAGCATCCGGCGTTTCCGTCGCACGTTCGTCGATGGCGGCCTGGCGCTGAAGTTCCAGACGTTCGGCCGGCCGCCGCAGAGCTCGTATCCCACCTACCGCGACCTGCTGGTCCAGACCGATCCGCAGGGACGGCAGCGGAGCTTCCTCGCGTCGGAGGACGACTACGCGTTCGTACGCTCGTTGGAAACGCGCGACCTCGTGATCCCGGTGGTCGGCGACCTGAGCGGGCCGTCGGCGCTCGCCGCGATCGGCCACCTCATGACGGAGCGCCACGAGCGCCTGGGCGCGTTCTACGCGTCGAACGTTGAGTCGTACCTGTTCGGCAGCGGCAAGTTCGATGCGTTCGTGAGAAACCTGGCGCGCCTGCCGCGCACGCCGGAGAGCGTGATTATCCGCTCGGTGTTCGGCGTCTACGGCCCCCAGGGGCGCGGCAGCACGTCCGTGGTGCAGCGCGTGGGCGAACTGGTCGAGGCGCACGCCGCCGGTCATATCCGTAGCTACGGCGACCTCATCCCCTGAGGCGCGCAGATCACGGTTTTACCCACACAGGACACAAAGGTCACAAAGGACGACGGTTCGACGGTCGGCCTGCTGCGCAGGCCGGAGCACGCGGTGCGAAAAGCCGATCGCAAACCGTCTTCGTGCTCTTCGTGGCGGCGTGCCGCCCGTCGTACGATTGACGCGTGACCCTCGCCGATCTCCGCCGGGCGGCCGTGGCGCAAACGCTGTTTCCGCCCGGCACGCTGCAGCAGGCCTTCGATGCGCTCGGGTTCGTCCAGGCGGATCCGATTCGCGCGCCCGCGCGGGCGCAGGACCTGACGCTGCGGCAGCGGGTCGAGGACTATCGCGCCGGCGATCTCGAGCGCCACTACGCCAGCCTCGATGTGCACGAGGACTTCTTCGTCAACTACGGCTTCGTCACCGGCGCGGTGCAGCGGCTGATGCACCCGCGACGCGGACGCGCGCCCTGGATGCGCGCGTCCTCGCGCCACGCGCGCGCCGTGCTGGCGTTCGTCCGCGCGCGCGGCGCCGTCCACCCGCGCGAGGTCGACGACCACTTCGACCACGGGACGGTCACCAACTACTGGGGTGGGTCCTCGAACGCCACGACGCACCTGCTCGACGACCTCCACTACCGCGGCTTCCTCCGCGTCGTCCGACGCGAGGCCGGCATCCGCGTCTACGCCGCGCACGCACACGAACCGAGCGCCCGAACCGCGGCCGTCCGGCGCGAGCATCTCGACGGGCTGGTCGACGTGATCGTCCGCAACTACGCGCCGCTGCCGTCGCCGACGCTCGCCGCGCTCGTGCGGCGGCTGCGCTATGCGGCGCCGCAGTGGCAGGGTGACCTCGACGCGACGCTGCGCCGGGCGAAGCGCCGGCTCGCGCACGAGAAAGTCGAGGGGCTCGAGTGGTACTGGAGCGAGGCGGACGTCTACGCGTCCGAGGCCGACGACACCGTGCGGCTGCTCACGCCGTTCGATCCGATCGTCTGGGATCGGCGGCGCTTCGAGCTGCTCTGGGGGTGGGCCTACCGGCTCGAAGCCTACACGCCGGTCGCCAAGCGGAAGCTCGGGTATTACGCGCTGCCGATTTTGTGGCGCGATCGCGTGCTCGGCTGGGCCAACATCACCGCGAACGAAGGCGCCTTCGACGCGGCGTTCGGCTATGTGTCGGGCACCCCGCCTCGCGACCGCGCATACCGCCGCGCGCTCGACGCGGAGGTGGAACGCATGCGCGCGTTTCTCGGCCTGCACAAAGACCACGCAGGCGACGACGAGGCATGATGATTGTCGTTCGCGTGCCTCGTGATCGTCGTGTGCCCCGTGGTTCCGCTCACCGTCCGCTGATGCGGAGTGCCACCGCGCGCGTGTCGCCTTCTGACAGCGTGACGGTCACCGCGCGCGCCACGAGCGACGCCAGGAACTCGGGATCGCGCCAGGCCTCGTCGCCCTCGGGCACGCGTGAGACGGCGGCAGCGTAGTAGGTTGCGAACGGCAGCCCATCCAGCGTAAATGCGCCGTCGTCGCCTGACGCGGTCAGCGTGACGTATCGCGACGCGACCTGCCAGCGATCGCGATCGGTGGCGAACACGATCACCACCGCCGCCGGCATCGAATGTCCATCGTCATCGGCCACCGTGCCGGTCAGCCGCGTGAGCCGGTTGGTCAACAGCACCTCGACCTCGGCAGCCGGCTGGTTCGAGCCGAAGGGCACGACGCGGTCCGTGGCGTCGATGCCGTTCACGCGAATCGAGGCGAGGGTCCATCCCGCCGGCACGCGTTGCACCTGCAGCCGGCGCGGCCCGTGCAGGCCCGCGAGCTGAAATCGTCCGTCGTCGCCCGCCCACGCGGTTGGTGGGCCGCCACCCGGCGATTGATCCGGATCGACGGCAACCGCGGCGACCGCCGGCATCGACACCGAGGCGCCCGGCGCAAGCGGCGGATCGAACGACACGCGGCCGGCGAGATTCGATCCGTCCGTTCGTCGAACCACGAGGTTGACCAGGTCTCCATCGGTGATCGTCACCGGCAGCGCGGCGAACTCGCCCTCGCCCTCGTTCACCGTGCCGTGGTACGCCTGGAGGATGTACTCGCCGGGCGCGACGTTGGGAAACTCGAAGGCGCCGGTCGCGAGAATGCGAGCACCCAAGGCGAGGCCGACCGGGGCGGTGGAACGGCTGCGCGGAACGAGTTGCAGACTGCCGTCGCTCGTGGGCTCGCCGCGCGCGTTCACGATCGTGCCCGTGACGCGCACGTTCCTGCTCGGGACAAGCGGGATGTCGGCGCCAGACACCTCGCCCCCGGCGTCGACTGTGACGAACTGCGCCGCCGCCGCGATCTCGGTTCCGGGGTAGAAGGTCAGCGCGTAGCCGGGTAAGAGCGCCGTCGAGACCTCGCTCACCGACGCGCCCACCATGTATGCGCCGGCAGGCACCCCGAAGATGCGGTAGAGGCCACGATCGTCGGTCGCGGGCGGGATCGTGTCGGCCGGCACGAGGCGCCGCCGCCCGCGCTCGTACATCACCCGGAACAGGCGCACGCGGGCGCCCTGCACGGGCTCGTCGTTCTCGTCGACGACGCGCCCGGACACCGTTCCCCATCGCGCGAGCGGCACCCGCACGTCGTCGCGCTGCTCCCCCTCGGCAATGTCGACCGCGGGACCGCTCTGGCTCGGCGTCATCGGACCGCGAGATCCGGCGGCGAAGTAGCCGGCTTTCGACGCTCCGATCCGGTAACGGCCCGACGCGAGGTTGCGGAACACGAACACGCCCGTCGCATCGGTCGCCGTCAACTGCGCAGGGCCGCCCGCGCCGGGGACGAGCACCACTTGCGCGTACGGCAGTCCGCGTCCTTCGCCGCTCACCACCCCGCGAATGCTCGCCGTGGTATGGCGGGGATCGAGCGGATCGACGGGCCGCAGCAGCGACGCCATGGGCGCGTCGTGAAACGCGCTGAACGGCTGATTGCCGGAAGCGCGTCGCGGAACGGTGAAGTCGATGGCCGTTCGCTCGTCGCCGCGCGTCAGCACGAGCTGGGCCGCCTCGGTGTTGGACGACGCGTTGGGGTAGTAGATGGTCTGAACGGCCGGATACATCAGCATCTCGCGTCCGTCGCGTACTTCGCGAACCGGATCGAGCCGCATCGTCTGGACCGAAACGGTGACCGCCCCGGGGGCGATGCCGGCGATGCGGTACTCGCCCTGGTCGTCGGTCTGTGCGACGCCAAGCGTGGCGGCGCGCGCTCCGGTGCGCGCAACCTCCTCGACGGCGACGCGGGCGACGAGCACCGGCTCGCCCAACTCGTCGACGACGCGTCCGGAAATCGCGGCACCCCGCAGCAGCCGGATCTCGAGCGGTGCGCCATCACGCGGCGGCGCCACCTCGGTGCGCGCGTAGCCACGCTTGATCGCGGTCACGCGAACGTCGCCGGAGGGAACGGTCAGCGAAAATCGTCCACCGGCGTCCGTCAGTACGACGGCCGTTCCTACTGAGGACGCGGCGGCGACACCGACGCGCGCGCGTGCGAGCGGCTGACCGGTCGCGTCGTCGAGCACGCGGCCGTTGATGGGTGTTGGCGAAGACGATGGCTCTCGCGGAGCGGCGCGCGTCGGGGACAGGCTCGCAGAGAGCCCGACTGCGAGGACGAGTGTGAACGCCGGGAGCCAGTGTTGCGCCCGCCGCATCAGGCGAGTATAGCGCCGACGATCGGCGTGCCGGGGCGCTTCAGGAAATGGTAGTGGGCTACTTTCATTTAGGCCGCCCGTTGGGCCTCCCTCGCTTCCAGCAGCGCCACGATGTCGCTGACGTCCCATAGCCGCGTCGTCACTCCTACCGCCATCGCGGGACTCGTCCGCAACGTGCGGTGAATCCGCACAAAGTTGTACGCGAAGTAGTTCAGCGCGACCGCGGCAGCGTGATTCCGGATCTTCCGGCTGAAGCCGTTCGATAACCTGGTGTACCGCCGCATGCTCGTGCGGACGCTCCAGTTCAGACGCTCGACGTACGACGTCGAAATGTGGCGCGGATCCGGGTTGCCTTGTATAACCTCCGTCGTGCTGCTCAGGATTTTCGCTGGGCTGTACCGACGCTCGTCGGCCTGCGGATCCGTGCCGTACACCTTCTGCAGCATCGCGTAATCGATGTCCAGGTTGAACGCGCTCTCGACTGCCTCAAGATAAACGCGGAAGCCGTCGCTCGTGAGCTGCACGCGCCGCGCGAGTCTGTCGGCGAGATCGTGCATGAAGTCGTACGCCGTTGCGAGATCACGCTGACCGACGCGCCACGACGCGACGAATTTGGTGTCTGCGTCGATGCCGCACCAGAGCCACACGTCGCCAGCGTCGGGATGCGCCGCAGCGATCTCGGCTGTCACGTTCCGCTTCTTGCAGTAGTTGAAGGTCCAGACTTCATCGACCTGAATCCGCCGCGAACGGAGGCCGCGGACATGCTCGTTGTGGTACGTCTCGCACGCCTCGCCGGTCTCTACCAGTAGCCGCATAACAGTTTTCTTAGCGGCGCCGGTCATTCGGCAGGTGGCCCTGATCGAGTAGCCTTCGAGCAAGCAGCCGATGATGCGCGCGCGCGTGTCAGCACTCAGCCGATTCATGATGTCCTGATACTACCAAAGCCGCTTTAGCATGTCAATCGTATTTGTTCAACAAATACACGCATCTGGATCGAAATGATCGCGGCATGCCGAAGCAGGGCCGCGGGCGGTGAGTGGCAGTCATAACAGCGCGATGGGGGGTTGATAGGGTGCGATCAGGCTGCTCCCTCACGTCGCACACCAAAAATCTGGCGCGCGCAGTTGCCACTGAAGTTTCGGCTTGATCTGATCTGGGATTCGCGTAGAATGGCGGGAAGTGCTGAGCAGGGCTAGGTCGGCCGAGTCCGCGTTCCTTGGCCGGGAGCTGGAACAACCGGCCTAACCCTGCGGTACGGGGGGTGGTATATGCAAACAGCCTAAGCGCCCGTAAGGGGTTCCTAGGGTTCTGCAGTCTAGGCGGAACGGCGAGGATCCCGCCGTTCCGGCCCTAGGGCCACGTCCGTTTTCGCAGAGTACACCATCGGGATCCCGATGGAAAGAGGTGTTTTCATGGCTTCTGAGAAATTCGATTTCGCGGAGTTCCTCGCCGTCCTGGAAGCGAAGCGAGCAGCCCTCGACGCGCTGATCGGAAGCTATCGCGCTGCCCTGTCCATCGGCGCACTTGGCGGCGACGTGGACATGACCGCCGTGGGCGCGTCCAGCGGCCTGAGCCAGAAGACCGGCGGTCCAGTTGATCTGCCGCAGGGTGCCCTGCTCGGCAAGAGCCTCCCCGCCGCCATTCAGTTGTACCTTGAGGCCGCCCGTCGGAAGCAGACCACGAAGGAAGTCGTCGCCGCGCTCAAAGAAGGCGGTGTCGAGTCCACGTCCCAGAACTTCGACAACACCGTTGCCACGGCGCTGCATCGTCTCAAGACGGCCGGGGTCGTGCTGAAGTTCAACGACGGGTGGGCGCTCGCTGAGTTCTACCCGGAGAACCTGAGGAATCGACTCGCCGCACAGAATGACGCGCGTGCGCCAAAGAAGACGAAGGCGACGAAAGCGAGGAAGCGCGCGCCCAAGGCTCAGGCGCGCGTCCTCTCGTTGACGGCCGGAGAGGAATCGAAAACGGCTGTCGGTTAGGCTTTCTTTCGCGTGCGCTTCGACCATCGCGCCCGAGCCGCTTTCAGCGCCACCGCGCTGCGTTGCTCGGGCGTCATCGTTTCGAGGCGGCGCTTTCCGCCGATCTTGCCGCCGCGATGGCCAAGCGCCTTCATGACCTTCGAGAGTTCGGCCTTCGTGGGTTGAGGCGGCGCGTCGTCGTCGGCCCCAGTGGTGAGTTCGACAAGGTATCGGCCGAACTCGTTGAAGTCCTTCGGCGGTTTGACCGCCTTAATGCGCTTGACCCGCTTTAGCATGCCTCATTGTGCCATGCCTGCAGAGGCGGCGCGAGCTGCGAGATTTTGAAAGTAGCCCACTACCCAGGAAATCGGGCGGACCTGAAAGTCCGCCCCCGCGCTGAGCCTCCTTCGGGTGTTTCGTGATTGTCGCGTGCGTCGTGGTCGAACGTCAGGCCGCCAGCGGCCGCTGCCGCGTGCTGCGCCACAGCAGCACTGCCGAGATCGCCGTGCCCAGCAGCGCGACGACGACGAAGCCGGCGACGATCGACTGGAAGGTCGGCGACTCGAGGATGGCAAGCAGGCCGGTGCCGTAGACGCGCGCCAGCGCCGCCTCGGCACCGAAGCGGAACAGGCGCACGGCGGCGAAGGTCGCGAAGAAGCGCACCGGGTTCACCTCGAGCGCGCCCGACGCCAGGATGAAGGGCGTCAGCGGGAACGGCGGCGGGAGCAGCGCCGGTACCGCGATCGCCACCGCGCCGCTGTTGCGGACGCGGTCTTTCACCCGCTGCAGGCGTCCAGGCGGGACGAGCCGCTCGAGGCCGACCTCGCCGGCCTTCCTGCCGATCCAGAACGTCACGGCGGCGCCGATCACGGAGCCGACCGTGGCGAGCAGCGCGCTCAGCCAGAAGAACTGGGCGTTACGCGCCGTGAGGTAGATGACGAGGGCGTCGATGCCGAAGGGCATAAAGAACAGGAGCGTGGAATCCAGGGCGCCCAGGAGCAGTGGTCCCCACCACCCGAGCACCCACCCGAACGCCGAGAAGAAAAACCCGCGCACTCACTACCAGCACAATCCGTCGTACTGCGCCGCGACCTGGCTGAAGTCCACCGGCACACGTACCAGGTCGATCACCAGCTGGTCGGGGCGGCAGCGCGCGATTGCCTCGCCGAACTCCGGACTGTTGTTCCCGATGACGACGACCTCCGACTGCTCGATCACCTGGTCCACCGACTCGCACAGGTGACGCGAGAGGTGCGGGATCTGCTCCTCGATGTACTGCTTGTTGGCGCCGACCAGCCGGGCGAGCGACACGTTGCGGTCGTAAATGCACAACTGATACCCCTTGCCGAGGAGCGCCTCGGCGAGGATGACCATCGGCGACTCGCGCAGATCGTCGGTGCCGGCCTTGAAGCTGAAGCCGAGGAGCCCGACCTTCCGGCGCCCCGACTCGACGATGCGTTCGATCGCGTGCTCGACCTGCAGCCGGTTGCTGCGCAGCAGCGACTCGATCAGCGGCATCTCGAGGTCCACCTCTTTGGCGCGGTACTGCACCGCGCGCACGTCCTTCGGCAGGCACGACCCGCCGAAGGCGAACCCGGGCTTCAGGTAGTACGACGACAGGTTCAGCTTCTCGTCGCGGCAGAAGATGTCCATGACGTCGTGGCTGTCGACGCCGACCCGCTTGCACAGGTTGCCGATCTCGTTCGCGAACACCACCTTCACGGCGTGCCAGGCGTTGCTGGTGTACTTCGCCATCTCCGCGACGCGGATGCTCGTGCCGACGATCGGCGCCTCGATCGACTGGTAGAGCGCCTTGGTCGGCATCGCGTCCGCCGCGTGGTTGTGGCCGACGAGCGTGAGCGGCGGCTGACGGAAGTCCTTGAGCGCGGTCCCCTCGCGCAGGAACTCGGGGTTCACCGACACGCCGAAGCCGACGCCGTACTTCTTGCCCGACCGTGCTTCGAGCGTGGGGATCACCTGTCCGTGCGTCGTCCCCGGCAGCACCGTGCTGCGCACGACGACGACGTGGTAGGCGTCCTTGTCGCGGAGCACGTCGCCGATTTCCTCGCAGACGCGCGTGAGGTAGGTGAGGTCGAGGCTGCCGTTCTTGCGGCTCGGCGTGCCGACGCAGATGAGCGACAGGTCGGTGCCGTTCACCGCCTCCGCCGTGGACGTGGTCGCCCGGAGGCGCTGCTGCTCGACGCCCTGCCGCAGCAGCGCGTCGAGGCCGGGTTCGACGATGGGGCTGCGCCCCTCGTTGATGGCGCGCACCTTCTCAGGGTTGACGTCGACGCCGATCACCTCGTGGCCGTCGGCGGCGAACGATGCCGCCGAGACGCTGCCCACGTACCCCAGACCAAAGACCGAAACCCTCATGCGTTGTCCTCATCTCGGGCCGACCTGAAGGTCGGCCCCTCCATGAATGGTGTGAAATCCCACCGCGCGTGTGCGATCGCGCCCCTCACGCAACCGAGACCGTTGTGGTGGCTGGTTCGTGGCGGGGCCGACCTTCCCCTTCGACGTCGCTCAGGGGTCCCCGCGCGCGAGTCGCGGGGTCGGGTCGGCCCGCCACGCCGGGCACCGGTAGCGTCTGCACCCCTTCGCCGTCGATGAACGTGCGATACCAGAGCTCGAGGTTGACGAGCGCCCAGAGCGTGTCGCCGCCCTGGCGCCGGCCGTCGCGGGTGTCGTCGAGCAGCCGCTCGAGCGCCGGCGCGTTGATGAGACCGCGCTCGCGCGTCCGGCGATCGAGCAGGACGTCGCGGACGACGCCGTGCCAGGCGCCGCGCGTCCAGTCGCCGAAGGGGACGGGGAAGCCCATCTTCGGGCGCGTCAGGATCGACGGCGGGATCACGCCGCGCATCGCCTCCCGCAGGATGCGCTTGGTCGTCAGGCCCGAGAGCTTCATCCGGTCCGGCAGCCGCATGGCGAACTCGACGAGCTGGTGATCGAGGAACGGCACGCGGCTCTCGATCGACGTCGACATGCTCATCTGGTCCTGCTTCATGAGCAGCTCGACGAGATAGGTCTTGATGTCGGTGTAGAGCAGGCGGCTGAGCAGCGACGCGCCGCTCGCGGCGCCGCCGGTTCGCCCGGCGGTGGCGGTGGCGAAGTAGCGGAGCGACGGGCCGTAGACGTTGGCGCGCCGCAGCACGTCGCCGGCGATCACCTGGCGCTGCACGCGCATCGGCATGCCCGCGAAGTTGTCGAGGAACATCGTCTCGACGCCGCGCGTCATCGCCAGGAACGAGCGGCTGGCGTAGCGTCCGAGCACGCCCGGCAGGTGCGGGACCACGCGCGAAGCGATCAGGGCGCGCAGCGGCCGCGGCAGCAGGGCTTCGTACACCGAGCCGGCGCGCCAGTTCGCCAGCGCGCGCGGATATTTGCCGTAGCCGGCGAGCAGCTCGTCGCTGCCTTCGCCGGTGAGCACCACCTTGACGTGCTCGCGCGCCAGCGCCGACACGAAGTGCAGCGGCACGCTGGAGGGATGCGCGATGGGCTCGTCCTCGTGCCAGATGAGACGGGGCAGGGCGCCGAAGAAATCGCGGTCGCCGATGACGACCTCATGGCTGTTTGCGCCGATCGCGCGCGCGACCTCGCGCGCGTACTCGAGCTCGCTGTAGGCGCGGTCGGCGAAGGCGACCGAGAAGGTCTCCACCGGCCGATCGATCTCGCGCGCCATCAGCGCGGCGATTGCGCTGCTGTCGATGCCGCCGGAGAGGAACATGCCGAGCGGCACGTCGGCCATCAGCCGCAGCCGCACCGATTCCTGCAGCCGGGCGCGGAATTCGTCCACCAGATCGTGCTCCGACCGCGCCGCCAGCGCCGGGTCGGGCCCATCGAGCGGCAGATCCCAGTAGGCCGCGGTCCGGAGGCGGCCGTCTTCGTAGACCAGCTTGTGGCCGGGCAGCAGCTTGTGGATCCCTCTGAACAGCGTGTCGGTGCCGGAGGTGTAGCGCGTCGCGAGCAGCTCGGGGATGGCGAAGCCGTTCGCTTCCACCGAGACCAGGCCGCTCTCGAGAATCGACTTGATCTCGGAGGCGAAGAGCACGCGCCCGCCCGACTCGGCCCAGTACACCGGCTTCACGCCGAGACGGTCGCGCACCAGCAGCAGCCGGCGGCGCGGCGCGTCCCAGATGGCGAACGCGAACATGCCGCGGAACCGGTCGACGCAGGCGTCGCCCCACTGCTCGTAGGCGTGCACGATCGTCTCGGTGTCGCAGCGCGTTCGATAGCGGTGACCGGCGAGCTCGAGCTCACGGCGGACCTCGGCGTGGTTGTAGATCTCGCCGTTGTAGGTCACCCAGATGGTGCCGTCCTCGTTCGACAGCGGCTGCTGCCCGCCGCTCACGTCGACGATGCTCAGGCGCCGGTGCGCGAGTACCGCGTAGCTGTCGGAGTGCAGCCCCTCGCCATCAGGACCGCGATGAACCATGACGTCGCGCATCAGCACCGCCCGCGACAGATCGTCGGGGTGCAGGCCGTCGCGCGCGACAATGCCGGCGATTCCGCACATATCAGGCTGCCCTCAGCACGGCGTACTCGAGCGGCCCCTCGGCCCCTTCGCCGTCGATGAATTTCCGGAACCAGACCTCGAGCATCAGGAGCGACCAGAGCCGCTCGTGATGGTGCCCCCGCCCGGTCTGGTGCTCGTCCCAGAGCCGCGCGATCGCGCTGCGACTGAAGATGCCGCGCTGGTCGAAGCGGTAGCCGAAGAGCATCCGCGGCACCATGGTCCGCAGCGCGTCGTCCAGCCACGGCCGGGCGGGCGGCTGCGCGTGCGCGGGCGGCCGCAGCCGCGACGGCAGCGTCGCGCCGAGCAGGCGCCGCAGCGCGTGCATGCCCTCGGCGCCGTGCTGCTTGAGACAGGTGGGCGCGGTGAGTGCCAGCGACGCCGCCTCGTCGTCGAGGTACGGCAGGCGCAGCCGCAGCGCGGCGGCGGCGGCCGCGCGATCCGCAATCGCCAGCGCGTTGTCGGCGAGGAACGTGTGCGTCTCGACGTAGAGCGCGCGCGCCAGCGGATCGGGCGAGGGACACGCGGCGTAGAGCTCGAGGTGCCGCGCGAACGGGTTGGCGTCCCGCACCTTCCACGCGAAGCCGCGGGTGTAGACCGAACGGCGGTTCTGACCGTCGAACAGACCGTAGGCGTGCTTGGTGACGCAGGCGTCAGCCGGCGTGAGAGCCAGATGCGAGAGCGTCCGCGCGCCGCGCAGTGACGCGGGCAGCGCGCCCGCGAGCCGGCCGCCGGCGGCGGCGAGCGGCGCGCCGAGCCACTTCCGCAGCGTCGACTCGACGGCCTCGACGTGGTGCCTGGGGTAGCCGGCCCAGAGCGCCGCGGCACCATGCCCGGCGACGGCCAGCCGCATGTGCCCGGCCGCGGCACCGAACACGACGAACTGCGCCACCGCGGCGGGATCACCGCACGGCTCGTCGAGCGCCCACGTCATCTGCGCCGCGGCCGCCGCGGCGTCGGGCGCGACGATGTCGACGTCGGCCGATGCGCCCGCGTGGCGTGCGGCTTCCGCGGCCCGCACGAGCAGGCGCGGTTCGCCTTCCACGGCGACGGAGAGTGCCGGCAACGAGGCCCGTTCCGGCAGTCCCGCGAGCAGCGCCGTCGACGCCGCGCCCCCCGACTGGAGCAGGCCGGCGCCGTCTTCATCGGCCGCGGCGCTCACGGCGGATCGCAGCACGTGGCGCAGCGCCTCGACCGTGTCGGCCGCCGTCCGGGACGGTGCGGGTGCGAACGCGGCGTCCCAGTACTGCCGCACGCGCATCCGCCGTCCTTCCACGGCCAGCAGCGTCCCCGGCTCGAGCTTGCTGACGTCCCGATAGATCGTGAGCGGCGACGGCACGTAGCCGACGGCCAGATAGGTGTCGATCGCCTCGGGGCTCCACATCCGTCCGACCGACGGATCGGCGAGGACGCCCTTGATCTCGGAGGCGAAGACGAGGCCCTGCCCCTGCTGGAGGGCGAAGCAGAGCGGCTTCATGCCGAAACGGTCGCGCGCCAGCACCATCTGGCCGGTGCGCTCGTCCCAGACGGCGCAGGCGAACGCGCCGTGCAGGTCGGCGAACGCGTCTTCGCCCCACTGCTCGTAGGCGTGCGCGATGACCTCGGCGTCGGTGAATCCCTGGAAGTGGTGGCCGAGCGCACTCAGCCGCCGGCGCAGCGCCGGCGCGTTCGTCACGTCCGCGTCGGCGACGACGTGGATGGCGCGATCTTCGGTGGCGGCGACGACGGCAGACGAGGAGTGTTCCGTGAGGAACCCTCGTTCGCCAAGGCCGACGCCGATGCCAACATACGTGGCCGCCGTATCGGGTCCCCGGTGAACGAGCACGTCCGACATGCGCGCCAGGAGGGTGTGGAAATCCTGGTCCGCGAGGCGATTGAAATGCAGTTTGCCGAACACGCCGCCCACGTCAGCACTCCTCGTGCGCCGAGCCGGCGGAACCGTGATGTCGCGCCCCGGAATGGCTCAGCACGCGGTCCGGTTGAGCAAGCGGAGTGCCACTGAAAACACACGATTTCGGCAGGATCTTTCCGCTCGCCGAGGGAAGCGCGCGGGATATGGGCGGACCGCAGCCGTTTATGGGAAAGCGGCTTCTCTACGGGCCGATCTGAAGGTCGGCCCCTACACCTGCCGACGTACCACCGACCATGGAGGGGCGGGACCTTCAGATCCGCCCGTCGTGATCCTCAGACCAGGACGGGTGCGGCATCGAGGACCGCGCGATGCCACTGCTCGAAGGCGAGCAGCTGCCACAGGCGCTGCAGGTGCGCGCGGCCGTCGGAGGCGTGTTCCGACAGTAGACGGGCGATCGCGTCCTCGCGGAAGTAGCCGCGCTGGCGGGCGGTTGCGGACGCGAGGAGGTCTCGTGCCGCCTCGGCCAGTCCGCCGCGCAGCCACGGCGCCGGCGACAGCCCGAAGCCTTGCTTCGGGCGCTCGACAAACGACGCCGGGAGATAGCGCGCCGCAACCTCGCGCAGCAGATGCTTGAGGCGGCCATGACGGATGCGCAGCGTGTGAGGGACGGTCGCCGCGAACGCCACGAGATCCTCGTCGAGGAGCGGCGCGCGCCAGACGAGGCCATGGGCGGCGCCGAGCCGGCCGCGCGTCACCAGCACATCCTCGGGCACCTCCACCTCGTAATCGAACGCCATCATCTGCGCCGCCCACGGCAGTGCCGATATCCGCGCGAATGGCTGCCCGAATCGTGCGTCGGGGTCGCTGCGATCCAGCGCGTCGACCACGTCGGCCGAGAGGAGCGCCCGTCGATCGTCTGCGGTGGCGAAGGCCATCGCCTGCAGATACCGGGCGCGATCGTCGAGCGCCACGTGCCGGACGAACTGGCGTCCCGGCGCCTGACGCGGCAGCAGGCGCGCAGCGAGGCCGGCGACGGCACGGCCCGGCGCCCCCGCAACCCGATCGAAGGCGGCGACTCGCGCCGGAGGGAGATAGCGGTCGGCGCCGCCGAAGATCTCGTCGCCGTCACCCGAGAGCACCGAGCGCGCGCTCGCCGCGGCGACCTGCGAGAGATACCAGACCGGGATCGCCGAGGCGTCGCCGAACGGCTCGTCCATGTGCCACACCACCCGGTCGAGCAGGTCGATCGCGTCGGCGGCAACGGCCGTTTCGTGATGCGCGGTGCCAAGATGCTGCGCGACGACGCGCGCCTGCTCCTGCTCCTGGCGGGTGCGCTCGTCGCCGAAGGCGACCGAGAACGTGCGGACGGCACCGCCGGTGACGTCCGCGGCGATTGCGGCGACCAGGCTCGACGTGACGCCGCCGGAGAGCAGCACCGCGGGTGCTTCAGTGGAGATCTGCCGCTTCACCGCGGTTCGAAGACCGGCGTGCACGAGGTCGACGGCTTCCCGCTCCGAGCCGGCGAAGTCGAGCGTGGTGGGAAGCTGCCAGTAGGGCTCGGCGGTAATCGAGCCGTCGCTGGCGACGAGCACGTGCGCCGGCGGCAGCTTCTGCACGCCGCGGATCATCGACGCGTCGCGCGGCGGCAGGAGATACGTCAGGTAGTGCGCCAGCGATGCGAGGTCGACGCGGCGGTCGACCTCCGGGTCGGCGAGAAGCGCTTTGAGCTCGGACGCAAAGAGCAGACAGCCGCCGACGCGGGCGTAGAACAGCGGCCGCGCGCCGGCGCGGTCGCGGGCCAGCAGCAGCGATCGGCGGCGTCGATCCCAGAGAGCGACCGCAAACCGTCCGTGCAGGCGCGCGGCGACCGCCGTGCCCCATTGCTGATAGCCGTGTGCGACGACCGCCGCATCGCTGGCGCCGGTGATCGCGTGGCCGCGCGCCAGCTCGTCGCCGAGCGCCGCGGCGTTCACGATGTCGCCGTCCAGGAGGACGACGATCGAGCCGTCGGCGCTGGTGGCGCAGCGCGCGACGTCTGCGTTCCCGGCTTCGCCGCTTCGGCGAGACACGCCGAGCGCGAGGCCGGGTTCGACGTACGGCGCCGGCGACGTCGCCGCACCGTCTGACGCCCATCCGGCACCCGCCGTACGGTGATGCAGCCGCTCCGTCATGCGCCGCACGCGCGCTTCCGCCGAGCGATCTCCCGGCCGGCCCGACAGGTCGAGGACGCCGGCAATCGCGCTCATCACATCGCCCCCTCTTCGCGCGTGAACGCCTGGGGCACGGCGTGCGCGGTGACGCGCACGGTGGCGGGCGTCCCGTTGTCGACCGCGGGCGCGGGCGTGGTCCAGAGGTGCGCGGCCAGCGTGATGCCCTCGCCCTCGCGAACCGTGCGCGTCTCGACGAGGCGTCCGTTCAATCGCGCCACCCGCGCCCGCGCCACCAGCCCGCCCGCGAGATGGACGCGGGACGGCGGGTGCGCGCTCGTCAGGTGCAGCTCGCCCTGTGCGATCGAGACGTGCAGGTCGGCGACGATCTCCTCGGCGTCGATGCGGATGTCCTGGTCCGCCATCACGCGCACGTGACGGCCGTCGGCGAGGTTCAGCGCCACCACGCGCGCGCCGTGCGCGGCGACATGCAGCATGCGCGCGTCGGTGTCGCACGCCCCGGCGCGATAGAGGTTCGCTCCGGCGTGCCCGGAGGTGCCGGGCCGCAGCAGGAGGAGGTCCGCACGATCGTCACGCCAGACGCGCAGCGCCGACGCCCGCATGGGTGCGGCAGCGCTCACGGCAAGGCGCTCGAGCGACGGCGGGCTCGCGGTATCGGCAACCGCAATCCAGGTCGCCAGCGAGGCCGGGGCAGCGGTGGACACCGAGACATCGGCGGACCAGGCCGGAACGCGCGTCCCGTACGCCGGCGCGAACCACCCGCGGTGCGTGTCCTCGTCGCCGTGCGCGAGCGACACGCTCTCGCCCTCGTGGAGCAGCCACACCGCGTCGCCATCGAGATGCACGGCGCGCAGCGCGCGATCGTCGTGCGGCGTGACCATCCAGCCCGGATCGAAGTGCCAGTGTGTCGTCACGGTGTGGCGATCGACGGCATGAGCGGCCGGGTCGCGGCCGTCGGTCGCCTCGATCACCTCGTCCAGCACCAGCCACCCGCTTGCGACTCGGACGATGCTGCGCCGGTGATGGAGCGGCGCGTAGCCGTCGTGCGAGCCTTCGGCCCAGTCGAAGGCGCCGTTGTGCCGCGAGCCGTGCAGCCGCGCGTCGGTCCGCGTCTGCCAGTGGAAGGGACCGCGCGGCAGCGACTGCGACCGGCCGTCGATCGTCAGCGTGTTGTGGTGCGCGCTGCTGCGGACGAGATCGCGCAGCAGCGGGTCCATCGTGTAGGTGAACGTGCCCGGATCGACCAGGCACGGCCGCGCGCCGGAGGCGAGCGTGAGCGCGAGCGCGTCGGCGTGCGCGTGGCCGCCGTTCATGTAGCCATGGCGCCCGGCATCGAACACCAGGTGGCCGCCCACGCGGTCGCGCAGGACGACATAGCCCGTGTGTGGCAGCGTGCGTGACTGTGCCGGCCGCGCGCGTTCGGCGGCGGCATCGTCCATCGTCTCGACGGTGGCGCCGGTGAGCCAGACCGCCTCCTCGGACGCCCCCCAGGCGGCCAGCTCGTCGCGTCCCAGGTAAGCGGCCGCAACGGCCAGCGAATCGCGCACGTCGTTGGCGTCGCGCGACGCCAACGGCCAGAGCCGGCCGCCATCGTCGTCGCCGATGAGCGGCAGGCGGCCGGTGTCGTCGGCGAGGTCGCGCGTGAAGCGCGCCAGCCGTTCGACCGCGTCGCGGAACGCGTCGCGCGCGTCGGCATCCCCGGCCCGTTCGGCGGTGGCGAGCGCCAGCAGGTAGAAGTCGAGCGTGTAGCGCTGATAGTGCGTCGAGCGCTCCACGTGGCCGCCATCAGGCAGGACCTGCCGCTCGATCTCGCGCAGCAGGATGCGGCGTCCGGTCTGGCGCCATCGCTCGCTCGCCGCCAGCTCCGGCAGGGCCGATCCGACGACGTAGAGCGCCAGCGCCTCGCCGGTGAGATGCGTGTTTGGACTGAAGTAGTACGAGAGGTTCTGCTCCAGATGCGTGAGCTGCCGGTCGAGCGCGACGATCATGTCGACCAGCCAGGGGCCGGCGTGGGCCGGCCCGGCCTGAAGGTCGGCCTCTCCACCGGCCTTGCCGGCGCGCCGCGCCCAATCGGTATCCGATGTCGTGGAGAGGCCGACCTTCAGGTCGGCCTGACGAGCGTCGGCTTCGGCCAGCATGACGTGCAGCACCCAGGTCCATGAGATTGCCCTGAAGCCGATCTCGAGCATGCTCGCCCAGTTGATGCCGGCGAGCGGCGGGTTGGCCGCGAGCCACTGCGAGAGCTGTGCGGCGATCGCGCGCGTGTAGCGCTCGTCGCCGGTGAGCACGAACGCGCGCGCCAGGCGCAGCCAATGCTGGTGTCGATTGAGCTCCCAGATGATCTTGTGATCGCCAACGGCGGGGTCGAGGTACGGGACGTCGGCCCAGAAGAGCAGCGGCGCGCGGCGCGCGTGGACCGGGTCGCGGTGCCAGTCGATGCGGCCGCCGTCGTCGGCCACGGGCAGGCCGCTGTAGCCGAGGAGCTCGATTTCGCCGCGCAGCGCGCGGTCGGCAATCGCCGCGGCGTCGTGCGCTGCCTCGGGCCAGCGTGAGGTGATCGCCTCGCGGATCGGCCTGATGGCTGCCGGGTCGAGCACGAAACGGGCCGGGCGCGACCGCAGCAGGTCGAGCAGCAAGCCGTTGGCGGTGCCCCAGTCGCGGCGGTCGATGGCGGTACGCATCGCCGTGTCGAGCGCGGGCGGTGATAGCGCCGCGCGCAGGCGGCTCCGCTCCCAACGCGGCCGACGGACCCGATACGCGACGCGCTGCAGGCTGGTGCGGATCGCCACGCGCGTCCGCCACGCGAGCTCCTCGCGTCCCATGCGGGCGATGCGCGCCGCCAGGCTGGACCGGCGCGCGTCGGTCGCAGGCGCGTCGTCGCCGCGCGTGTGCGCGTGCGCGGCGCGATACGCGTCGAGCCACCCGGCGCGCACGACCGGCCACTCGTACTTCGCGCAGCTCTCGTGCGCGGCGGCCGCGAGTTGACGGGCGTATTCCGGCTCGTTCAGCAGCGCGAGCAGGTGATCCGCAACCTGCGTGTCGTCGCCGTCGCGCGCGAGTCGTCCGTGCACGCCGTCCGCGAGCATCGTCGGCACGCCACCCACCGCCGTCGCCACGACCGGGAGTCCGCTGGCAAAGGCTTCGAGCACCGAGAGCGGCAGGTTGTCGATCGAGGGCGTCTGCACGTAGACGTCGGCGTCGGCGTAGTAGTGCGGAATCTGCTCGGGGGCGACGCGGCCGGCGAAGGTGACGTGGCGCAGACCGAGATTCTCGGCGAGCCGCCGCAGGGCCGCGTCCTGCGATCCGCTGCCGACGACGGTAAGCGAGGCGTCGGGCAGGCGCGCCTGCACGCGCGCGAACGCGCGCAGCGTGCAGGCGACGTTGTAGAGCGGCTCGAGATTCCGCGTCGAGAGGAGGCGCGGCCGCAGCGGCTCACGCACGCGATACGGAAAGCGCGCGAGATCGATGGTGTTGTGCACCACGGACGCGGCGATGCCGAAGCGCGCGAGCACGTCGCGCAGGAATGACGAGGGCACGACGTTGATGTCGCACCAGCGCATGACGCGGCAGGCCAGACGCGAGCGGCGGAGATGGTCCGGCGCCTCACCGCTGTGGTAGTTGAGCACGACCGGACGGCTCAGCAGTTTCGCGATCAGGACGGCGGGAAAGGGAGCCAGCCAGAAGGAACTATAGGAGGCCGAGAACACATGGACGAGGTCCGCGCGTGCCACTTCGCGCCAGAGGAGCGGCCAGTAGAGGATCTGCGTGATCACCGTCCGCAGAAATTTGACGCTCAGCAGTTTGTCGAACGGCGGCGGCGGGACGGGATTGATCGGGACCAGCCAGGCCTCGATTTCCGGGTCATTTCGCCACTTCTCGAGTAACTGCTCAGCTTGAACCGCCTGCCCGCCGAGGATCCGGAGCGAGGCGGCGACGATGGCGACGCGGAGGCGGCGGTTCGGCGCGGGCGGCGATGGGGGCGTCAGGGGTGAGTCATCCATTACTCAGCCCCGCCGTGGCTGCAAAGCTCACGCCCGGATATAGTTGGGCTCGCCCGCAGGCCCTACTGTTCCCCAGCGTCCCGGCCGATAACCGGGTCAGCCACAACGAACCACCCCGAACACACACAGGCGGCCAGCGCCGCGAAGTGAGCGTACTGCGGTCGCCGTGCGCGTCGGATTCAGGCCGGTCCTCAGAGGCCGTCTTCCACACACGCGCCGGAGTTGGCCACGCTCGTCGTGTGTCTCGCGATGTTGATGTCGCGTCGGCGCGTCCTCGGATGCGTCGTCGACGTCGTCGTGTGCTTCGTACTCCTCGTGTGCTTGGTGGTTGGCGTCATCACGTCGCATCCCCCGTTATTCATCGCACGCATCTTCATGCACTCAATCGATCGCGCACGTGCGGGCATCTGCCTGCGGCGGCCGCGTGTCCCCTCGAACGGACACGGACGATGTGTCGTCACGTGCAATTCGATCGTCCGCGTTCGTGCATGAACATGCATCGTTATGCAGTTCCGGCGAATTGTGATCGCGGTCGGTTACAGAACTTGGTTTTCGCAAACAGATTCGTAATCGCAATCGCCGTTCGCGCCTAGCGCGCCACCGCGCGATCACGCAAATCGCCAATGTTTACGGGCGATTTCGCGCGATCGCCGGCGTGGTATCTCACTTGCCCTACACGGGGCAGCGGTTCCTTCCGACCTTCCACATGAACACGACGCGACCTTCGCGGGTCGTGGTGTGTGCCCGCGCGACGCGGCGATCTGCGTCGAGGCGCGGAAGAACGGAAAGGACTGCGCTCGTGGAGCGCCATCGCGCAGGGAAGCCCTTTCAGCCACCCCTTCGTCGCGCCTGCGAGAGCGGCCGGTCGTCGGCCGCCCGGTATCGAGCCACAGCGACGAAGGAGGCAATCCGTGTTTTTGGGACCCCGCCGTGTTCTTGCCACTCTGAGCCAGCTTGCGATCGCCGCCGCCATCTTGGTGATGACGGGCGCGGGCGCGGCCTCCGCGCAGGCGCGCATCGCCTCGGGCGGCTTCATGGACCTTGCCACGAGCAAAGCGTCGCGGCCGCGGCTGTCGGCCGCCGACATCCAGAAGATGCTGCCGGATCGTGGCGAGTTCACGTTTCCCTCGCCGTACAACACCACCGGCATCCGCCTGACGAACGCCGCCGACTGCGGCGGCCAGGACTGCGTCTCCTACGTCGGCTACTCCTACTGGAACAACATCAACAACCACGTCGGCAGCGACACGATGCTGATCTTCCTCGGGCTGCAGCGCACCAAGGGCGGCGGCGGGCCGACGTTGTTCAGCTACAACAAGAACAACGGCCAGACGCAGAAGCTCGGTCCGCTGTTCTCGGCCGACAGTCCCTGGAGCTGGGAGAGCGGCGAGGGCTGGTATTTCAGCGCGACGCAGCCGAACACGCTCTACGTGCACCAGGCCACCGGCACGAGCCTGCAGCGCTACGACGTCTCGTCGCACGCCATGTCCACGGTGTTCGACGTCGCCTCGCGGCCCGACGTCTTCGGCAGCAACCGCTACATCTGGCAGATTCACTCGAGCAACGACGACCGGGTGCACTCGGCGACGCTGCGCGACGCCTCCAGCTACGGTGATCTGGGCTGCCTCGCCTATCGCGAGGACACGCAGCAGTACTACTACTACCCGCAGAAGGGCATCGACTACGACGAGTGCCAGATCGACAAGAGCGGCCGCTACCTCCTGATCAAGGAGAAGCTCTCGACCAGCTCGAACGACGTCGACAACCGCATCATCGACCTGCAGGCCGGCACCGAGCAGCAGCTGCTCGACAGCCAGGGCGCGGGCGGCCACTCCGACAACGGCTTCGCGACGATGCTCGCCGCCGACAACACCTATCCCATGCCGGGCGCGGTGCGCCTGTGGCACCTCGATCGCGACATCCACGGCGCGGGACAGGGCCTGCTGGTCTACCAGACGACCGACTGGGGCGCCGACGTCGGCCACGTCTCCTTCAGCGACGCGCGCAGCGACATGGCCGCCGAGCAGCAGTACGCCTGCGGCGCGAACGCCAACCGCTCCGATCTGCCGCGCGCCAACGAGATCGTCTGCTTCAAGCTCGATGGCTCGCTCGACACGCTGATCGTCGCGCCCAACATGACCGACCTGAACGCGTCGGGCGGCGGCAGCGACGACTACAGCAAGATGCCGAAGGGGAACCTCGACGTCACGGGCGAGTACTTCATCTGGACGTCGAACGAGTCCTCGGGCCGTGCCGACGCGTTCATCGTCCACATCCCGAAGGGGCAGCTGGGCGGCACGCCGACGCCGGTGCCGACGACCCCGCCCCCGCCTGCGCCGACGCCGTCCCCCGCGCCGACGCCGGCGCCGGTGGACAACACGCCGACGCCGTCGCCGGTCGTGAATGTCCCGGTGCCCGTGAGCGGCTCGATCAGCTGGAGCATGCAGGTGAACGTCGCGGCCAGCGGCAACACGCTGCAGAAGAGCGGCGGGTGCAGCGGCTGCCCGGATGCAGGCGCGGTCTCCGAGCAGCAGATTTCGTCAGGCAGCCTGCAGTTCTCGGTCTCGGACGTCGCGGCGCTGCGGTTCGTCGGACTCAGCACGGTGCACGGCATCGACGCCTCGTCGATCACGTATGCGCTGCGGCTGCAGGGGGGCGTGGCGGAAGTGCGCGAGTCGGGCACGTATCGCAGCGACGTCCACTTCAATGCGGGCGATACCTTCCGGATCGCGGTGGATGGATCCGGGGCGGTGAGCTATGCGAAGAACGGCTCGGTGTTCTACACGAGCGGCAGCAAGGCGTCGGGCTCGCTGGTGGCGAGCGTGGCGCTGTTCGACGACAGCGCCACGGTAACGGGCATCGCGCTCACGGGTGTACCTTCGTCTGCGGCCGCACCTTCGCCCACCACTCCCGTGCCAGCGCCACCCGTGGCCGATGTACCTGTGACGCCGACGCCCACGCCAGATGCACCGGTTGCGGATGCGCCGGCACCCGCTCCCACGTCACCTGTTGCCGCTTCGCCAGAAACCGGGCGCAGCCGACAACGGTGGCCCAGCAGAGTAAGCAGATAGTGTAGGGAAGCGTCAGCGCCATCATGCGCCGCTGCGCGTGGCGCCGGGTCCATCCGGCGGCCGCAGCGGCGTAGAACACCGCCTGGCCCGCGCCGGCGAACTGATACAGCCAGCCCGACCCTACCAGCAGGACCGTCGCCGCGAGCAGCGCGGCGTGCATCAGCGGCAGCGTGAGCCGCAGCCCCTTGTGCGACACCGTCTCGAACCAGAGCGGGTTGCGCGCGGGGTTGAGCAGCCACGGCTCGCGCGCGAAGAGCTGGAACGTCCCTGCAATCGTCCGCGTCTTCCTCGTGAACTCCTGCACCGCCGTCGTCGACGTCGAGTCGTACGCTTTCGCGTTGGGCTCGAACAGGATGCGGTAGCCGCGCCGCACCGCCCGGATCGGCACCACCACGTCGTCGAGGATCGTGTCCTCGGGAATCGGCTCGAACAGCTCGCGGCGCATCGCGTAGATCGCACCGGTGGCGCCGACGCACGATCCCGAGCGGCTCTCGGTCGCCCGGATCAGTCGCTCGTACCGCCAGTAGAAGGCGGAGCCGTGCCCCGCGGCGGCGGCGCCGCGCTCCTCGAGGACGAGACAGCCGCTCACCACGCCGGCGGACGGATCCGCGAAGTTCGACACCAGCGCCCGCACCGCGCCCGGCTCGAAGCGCTGGCGCGCGTCGGCGAACACCACGATCTCGCCGCGCGTGCGCGGCACGAGCGCGTTGATGACCGCGGGCTTGCCGCGGCGGCGATGGAAGGCGTGCACCTTCACGCGCTCGCTCTCGTAGCGGCGCGCGCAGGCGACCGTGTCGTCGGTGGAGCCATCGGAGCCGACCAGAATCTCCAGCCGATCCGCCGGGTAGTCGAGCGCCAGCAGGTTCTGGATCTTGGCCTCGATCCGCTCGGCCTCGTTGTAGGCGATCACGACGATCGAGACGTGCGGCTCGAGCGGGGCGGTGACGCGCGCATGCGGCTTGACGAGCGCGCGCAGCCGCGCCACGACGGGATAGCCGACGTAGATGTAGACGAGCAGCAGCGCCGCGAGCCAGAAGGTCGCTTCGGCGGATGGCGTCTGCAGCATCAGCGAGCGGGCTTCGGGCCGGACCGCGAACAACGCCAGCGCGGCCGGACCGACCTCGGCGCCGATGAACGCCGCCTTGATCGCCGGCCGCCCTTCGTACTGCACTTTGATCGGCGTCGTCACGCGCATCGCGCGGCCGAGCGCCTGCACGTCGGCGCCGGGATCGCGGCCGTCGGTCGCCGCCCGCGCGAACGGGCGCGCCACCACGAGACGCAGGTCGCCCGACGGCTGCGGCACGAAGCCCATCGTCGCCAGCGAATCGGGGAAGAAGTTGTCGGGCGGGTACTGGCCGGCCTCGCCGCCGACGAGGATGTTGCGGCGGACGACGGCGCGCGGAAAGTACTGGTTCAGCGTCGGCGTGCCGGGCGTGGTGCCGCTGGCGACGATGCCGCGGTCGTTCGCCAGCACGATGTTGTTCTGGAAGACGAAGCCCGTGTGCGGCGCGTGATCGCCGCCGAAGACGATGCTGTCGGTCTGGAACGCCGTGTTGTGGTCGATGGTGACGTCGGCCATGCCGTCGAGCAGTTGAAACAGGCGGCCGTTGCCCCACTTGCCGCCGACGTCCTCGAACAGGTTGTTCTGGATGGCGATGCGGCTGGCGCGTCCGCTCGGGTAGTTGTCGTCGTGGCCGAGCATGTTGATGCCGGCGGCGACATGGCGCACGAGATTGTTCGAGAAGACGACGTCCTCGACCGTCGACCAGGGCGCCTTGCCGTCCTGGTTGCGCGGCGTGAAGAGGATGGCGAAGCCGTTCTGGCCGTGCGGCCAGTTGTACTCGAGCAGGTTGCCGTCGATGACGACGCGGCGGGCGTTCTTCAGCTCGAAGAGATTCTTCACCGTCCACGCGCCCTCGCGGCGCGACTCGTCCACCTTCCAGGCGAGCGGCTTGGCGAGGTGGTTGTGCAGCACCTCGATGTCGGAGGGCACGAGATCGGGAATCGTCGGATCGGCGCCGCCGAACATGACGTTCTCGCCGGCGCCTTCGAGATAGTTGTTGGCGATGCGGAACGGCCCGGCGCCGTTCCAGCCGGCGATCGCCTGCGAGTCGGCGCCCGCTTCCTTGAAGTCGGAGACGTGCGAGTCGACCACGGCCATGTCGCGGCCGTTGAGCGCGATGCCGCGGCGGCTGCCGCGGGCCGCGTCGCCGTGCACGTAACAGCGGTCGATCACGAGGTGGTGCGGCTGCGCGTCGGCCTGCGTGGCGTCGCCGCCGAAGCGGACGACCTCGCGCAGGAACGTATTGGCCGCGGGCGCGATCTCGAGACCCACCAGGCGGTAGTAATGGGCGCGCGGCTCCGCCTCGATGACCGGGCCGCTCGAGGCCTGCAGCTTCGGCATCAGGCGCGCGAGCGACGGATCGACGCGGTGGCCGGCAGCGGGCAGGCCGTGCGCGATCGCCGCGGAGGCGATGACCACCCAGCCGTCATGATCCGCATTCGGCAGCCGGAACGGGCCCTCGTAGGTGGCGCCGGGGTCCAGCAGAATCAGATCGCCGCCCGCCGCCTTGTCGATCGCCTCCTGCAGGTTGCCGCCCGCGGCGACATGGACCGTGCGCCCGGCCGGCGGCAGGTCCGTCACCGCCACCGTGCTCCGCGGCGCCTCGGGCACGTGGCCGCGCACGGCGGGCGCAGGAGCCGCCGCGAGCTCGTTCGACACCGACGGTTGCGGCTGCACGCTTGCCGCGAGCAGCAGGGCGAACCCTGCTGCGGCGGCGGTCTTGAGGATCGGATACACGGTCACCGGAGCCGCGACTACTTCGCCTGCAGGGTGACGGTCGGACCGTTCACCGTGACCTTGTTGCCCTTGGCATCGCTGCCGGTGAAGTTCGACACCACCTTGTGCTCGGCCGACGTGGCGCTGCACCACTTCGTCGGAATCGTCACCGAGCTGTTCGCCTTGATCGTGAGGCCCGGGTTGGTCGCCGCGCCGGCGCTGCCGTCGAAGGTGTTGATGCGCTCGGTGAGCGTCACGTCGACGCCGCCGGTCTCGGTGAGCACCTGATCGTAGAACCACGTGTTCGGCCGGCCGTCGCAGCTCGCGACGTCGGTGATCGGCGTTCCGCTGAAGGGCACCGGATTGCTCGGCTGGATCGCCACCGAGATCTGCCCGGTCGCATTCGGGTTCGGCGCCGGCGCCGGCGCGGGAGCAGGGGCAGGTGCCGGGGCGGGCGCGGGAGCAGGCGCGGGAGCGGGTGTCGGCGCGGGGGACGGCGTCGGCGAGGTCGGCGTCGATTCGACGCTGCCGCAGTGCGCGGCCGCGAGGGCCGCCACAAATGTGATCGCCAGCGACCACCCGCGAACGGAACGAACGGACTTCACGAACATAGGGTTCTCCTCGTAACGGGGCAACACATCCACTTCCTGCGACTCGGCGACTACGCAAGAGATGAACCAGCAGGATGCGGAGACGAGGAGGTACACGCCGCGGCCGATGAAGGGCACGGCAGTGCGCAGAGATGGAAATCGATTGCCTAGATCCGCGCGGGCGCGCCGGCGATCGGCGGCGCGCGGCGGGCAGTGGAAAGACTTTTCCCTCGAAGGGCAGACGGCTTACGCCGCGAGGCTACACACGATCGGCATCGGCGAGCCCGCGGGTGCGGCGGCTCGCGATCCAGTTCGCGACACGCACGTAGGAATTTCCCAGCAGCGGCTTCACCAGCCCCTTCGCATTCCAACTCGTCCACTCGCCGAGGCGCGTCCAGGGCGCGCGGCTGACGAAGCGCGCCGCGGCGTCAGGCGCGCTCGTATCGCGGATCGCGAAGCGCCCCACGAGCGTGCAGGCGTCCGTCCACACCGCGACCACCGGTTCGGACGTGAACAACAGGTCGATGCCTGCCTCCGCGGCCGTGCGTGCCACCACCGGCGCGAAATAGCCGCCCGGCACGGAGCCGGAGGCGACGCGGTGGCCGAGGAGATCCTCGAGCGCCCCGCGGCTGCGCGCCCACTCGCGACGGATCTCGTCCTCGGGCCGCGTGCTGAGACGATACGGGTGCGACGCGGTGTGCGTGCCGATCACGTGGCCGCGGCGATCGAGCTCGCGAACCTGGTCGGCCGAGAGAAACCCGCTGGTGCCGACGCGATCGGTCGTCACGAAACAGTGCCCGCGCCAGCCGAGCGCCTCCAGGCGATCGGCGACCTCCGTGTAGTACGACACCCCGCCGTCGTCCACGGTGATGGTGAAGGGTGTGGCTGCTGCGGAAGGGGTCTGATCCCTGCCGTCGATCACGACCGGCGCATCGTCGCGGACGCGCAGAATGCCCGCCAGCTGCGCCTCGAACTGCGCGACCGTCAGCTTGTAGCGATTCGCCGCCTGCGACACGAACCCGCTCTCGGCGGGGTCGCGGCGGTAGACGTCATGGAAGAGCAGTGAGACGACGCGCATCGGCACTCCTGCGTGCAGCCGATTTCCAGCGGAGATAGTCGGTGAGCCGCGGCTGCCCCCACACCGCGGAGCGGCGCCCGGCGGTCGGGATCCTCGGCACCTCCTCGCCGCGCGAGAGCGCGATCAGGATCCGCGCGATCCGGTCGAGGTTCTCGGTGACGACGCGGTACTGGATGACGGTGTGCGACTCGCGCACCTCGTCGATCGCGCAGGTGCCGTGCAGGTACACGGGACCGGTGTCGATGCCGTCGTCGATCTGCAGCAGCGTCATGCCGACGCGATCGAGGTCGCGGTTGGCGAGCGCCCAGAAGCAGCCGTGCGCGTTGCGATACTCGGGGCAGACGCCGGGGTGCAGCACGAAGGTGCCGACGCGCGGGATCTGATAGATCGCCCGTTTGAGGATGAACTTGCAGCGGGCGATGACGAGATCGGGCGCGACCGAGGCGAGAAAGGCGCGCGCCTCCTCGGCGTTCGGGCTGCTGACGACGACCTGCGGCACGGCGCTGAGATCGGCGGGATACCGCTGCTGCAGGCGCGCCACCTCGGCGTCCTTCCAGGCGGCGTCGGCGGCCGCGAGCCGCAGCGAGGCATAGGCGCGGAAGGCGACGACGTCAGCAAAGCGCAGCAGGCCGACGCGCCTGATCTCGCGCCTGGCCGCCTGACGCAGCCGGCCGCGCTCGTTACGAATGATGATGAGACCAGCCAACCGCATGGCGCTCGCCAGCCACGAGGCGAGGCCTTCGCGATCGAGTCGGTCCTCTTCGTGGCAGATCAGCACGACGCTCGGCAAAATCTCGCGGTTCTCCATGGTTGGTTCCTGTGGCTCCAGCGTTGCTCACGGCCTCCTCGCAGCACGCCTCGAACTGGCGCGCGACGGTGGACCACGAATAGTGCGCCTCGACGAGGTCGCGTCCGGCGCGTCCCAGCCGCGCGCGCCGCATCGGATCGCGGAGCAGCGCGACGACCGCGTCGGCGAACGGCTCGGCCTCGTCGGCGGCGATGAAGTGCTGGCCGGGCACGAGCGCCAGCCCCTCGGCGCCGACGGTGGTGGAGACCACCGGCCGCGCCATCGCCAGCGCCTCGAAGATCTTCAGCCGCGTGCCGCCGCCGGCCCGCAGCGGCACGACGTAGACCGGCGCCTCCTCGATCATCGGCCGCACGTCGTCCACGGTGCCGGTGACGATGATGCCCGGCTGCGCGGCGAGGGCGCGCACGCGCTCGCTCGGATTGCGGCCGACGATGGTGAACGAGACGTCGGGGACCTGCTCGCGGATGCGCGGCAGGATCGCGTCGGTGAAATAGACGACGGCGTCCTCGTTCGGATGCCAGTCCATCGAGCCGCTGAAGACGAGGCGCGAGGGGACTTCGGCGGTGCCGCGCGGCGCGAAATAGACGGTGTCGACGCCGGTGGGAATCGACGCCGTCCGCGCCTCGGGCGCCAGCGCCTGCAGCCGCGCCCGGTCGTCCTCGGAGACGGCAATCGTGAGGTCGGCGGCGGCGCAGAAGTCCGCCTCGCGCGCCCGCAGCTTGCGCCACTCGATCTCGAAGAGCAGCCGCTTGGCGGGGTTGTGCTCGAGCCCGGCGAGGCGCTGCCAGATCTGATACTCGACGTTGTGCTCGAAGAGAATCACCGGCGTCGGCCCGTCGAAGGGCACGTTGACGGCGGCGAAGAGGAAATCGGCGATGCAGACGTCCACCGCGCCAGCCGCCATCAGCCGGGTGATGCGGTCGCGCATCTCGGGCAGCTGCCACTTGTAGAGGTCCACCGGATAGCGTGACAGCCACGACCGCGCCACCGTGGCGGGGAAGTCGGCGCTGCCGCGCTTCGGCGGCTCGAACGGAATCGACACCACCTGCTGGCAGTTGGGAAGCTGGCGCGCGAGCCCTTCCGGATCGTCGGCGGGGCCGTGCGTCGTGATCACCGTCACCTCGTGACGGGCCGAGAGCTCGGCGATCGTGCGGAGGCTCCGCACGCGGCCGCCGGTCGTCGACGGCCACAGCCCGTTCATCTTCACCCAAAGAATCTTCATACCGTGGTCCCTGCGAATTCCGCCTGCAGCACGGCGGGCCGGCGCTCGCGCATGCGCTCGACCGCGGGCGCCTCGAGCTCGGTGCGGCCGCGGGCGTCGAGGAAGCGGCGGCACCACATCTCGAACGACAGCACCGTCCAGAGATGCAGGTCGAGATCGCGCCCCTGCGCGTTCAGCGTCAGCAACTGCTCGACGTAGCGCGTGTCGATGCCGCGGGCGCGGCAGGTGGGCGACAGCAGCAGATCGCGCGCGAACTCCTTCAGGTCGGTGCGGAACCACTGCGCCAGCGGCACCGCGAACCCGTGCTTCGGCCGATCGATGATCGCGTCGGGGATGACGCCGCGCATCGCCTGCTTGAAGAGCGACTTGGTCACGCCCTGCTTCATGCGGAAGCGCGCCGGCACCGTCGCGGCGAACTCCACCAGGCGGTGATCCAGCAGCGGCGGCCGCGCCTCGATCGAGTGCGCCATCGTCATCCGATCGACCTTGGCGAGGATGTCGAGCGGCAGATAGTGATTGAGGTCGTAGTACTGGATCGCGCCCAGCCAGTCGCCCTCTGCCACCGGCGCGGAGGAGAGCGTCTGCAGCGACGCGCCGAGGGCGTCGTGCCGCGCGATCTGCGCCAGCGCGTCGCCGGTGAAGACCTTGGGCAGATCCTCGGCGCGGAAGAACCCGGCGGCGTCGAGGTAGCGGCGATGGCCGTCGAGTGCGAGGTGCTGCAGAAAGCGGCGACCACGCATGCCCTCACGCATGGCCGAGCCGACGGCTCCCGCCATCGCGCGCAGGGGGCGCGGCACGCCGTCGCGCACGCGCTCCCGTTCCTCCACCAGGTAGCGCTCGTAGCCGGCGAAGATCTCGTCGCCGCCGTCGCCCGAGAGCACCACCTTGACATGCTCGGCGGCGAGCTTCGACACCATGTAGGTGGGAATCGCCGAGGTGTCGCCGAAGGGCTCGTCGAGATACCACGTCAGGTCCTCGACGACGCGCACGACGTCGGGCCTGACGACGAGGTCGTAATGATCGGTGCCGACCGCGTCCGCCACCTGGCGGGCGTAGGCGAGCTCGTTGAAGCCGTGTTCGGCGAAGCCGATCGAGAACGTCTTCACCCGGTCGGGCACGACCCGCGCCATCGTCGCCACCACGGCGCTCGAGTCGATGCCGCCGCTGAGGAAGGCGCCCACGGGCACGTCGCTGACCTGGTGCAGCTCCACCGACTCGGTCAGCAGATCGCGCAGCCGCTCGACCAGTTGTGCCTCGGTGGCGCGCTCGTCGGGGTCGAAGCGGACGTCCCAGTAGCGCGAGATGGCGAGCGCCGGCTTCGTCATCGACGCGGTGGCGACGCGGGCCGGCTCCAGCTTCTTCACGCCGGCGACGATGCTCTGCCCGGGCGGCGTCGCGAGGAAGGTGAAGAGATGCCCGACGGCTTCCCAGCTCACCGCGCGATCGAGGTGCGGCATCTGCAGGATCGGCTTCAGCTCCGACGAGAAGAGCAGCTCGCCGTGGCGTTCGGCATAGTAGAGCGGCTTGATGCCGAGACGGTCGCGTGCGAGCAGGAGCGACCGCTGGCGCACGTCCCAGATGGCGAAGCCGAACATGCCGCGGAGCCGGTCGACGCAGCCGGGCCCGAGCTCCTCGTAGAGATGAACGATCGTTTCGGTGTCGCTGTCGGTGCGGAACCGGTGGCCCTTCGCGACCAGCTCGCGCCGCAGCTCGCGGTAGTTGTAGATCTCCCCGTTGAAGACGATCCAGACGGTGCCGTCCTCGTTCGGCACGGGCTGATGGCCGCCGGAGAGATCGATGATGCTCAGGCGCCGCATGCCGAGCGCGACGCCATCGCCGAGATAGATGCCCTCGTCATCCGGCCCGCGATGCACCATCGCGCCGCACATCGAGCGAATCTCGTCCTCGGCGACCGGCCGCCCGTCCCACCTGATGATTCCGGCGATGCCACACATGTTGATGATCCTTGTAGGGCGCAGGGGTCAGGGGACGGGGGGCAGGGCTGTCTCAGGGGACAGTCCTCCGGTCGTCACTGGCCGCCGGGAGCCGACCCATGAACGAACGTCCCATCCGAGCGTGGGATAGACCAGCGCGCCGTAGCTGATGGCGAAGGCGATGCCGGCGCAGATCGCGACGGCGAGCGGCGGCAGCGCCAGCGTGCGCGTGATCCAGAACGCCGGGATGCCGGCGACCAGCGCGCGCGCGGCAATGCCGGCGAGCGTGCCCCAGGGCAGCACGCGCGACATCGGCACCTGCAGCACGCGCGAGATCCGGACGACGCCCATGCCTTTCACCACGAAGCCGGCGACGACGTTGATGAGCACCGCGCCGACCAGGCCGAACCAGGAGAGGCACGGCCACGCCAGGCCGGCGATCACCGCGATCCGGACGATGTTCATCACCAGCAGGTAGCGCGTCTGCGCGTACACGCGCAGGACGCCGTCCACCGCGAACGAGGCGGGGAGAATCGTCAGCGTCCACCAGGCGAAGATCGGCACGCTCGGCAGGTACCGCGTCGTGAAGAGCGTGACGATCACCTGGTGTGCGCAGACGGCCAGCAGCACCGTGAGCGGGAAGAAGACCAGCGACAGCTTCTTCACCGTCTCGTGGAAGAGGGCGAGCGCCGTCTCGGCATGGTCGGCCCGCGCCTCTTCGGCCATCTTCACCATCATCACGTTCACCGACGAGGTCATCAGCAGGTCGACGATGGGGATGTTGAGGCAGCCGACGGTGTAGAAGACGAACGTCGCCGCGTCGAACCACGAGGCGACGATGTACTGGTGCAGGTTGAACTGGAGGACCTCGATGCCGACCGCCAGCGCGAACGGCAGGGAGTAGGCGAGCTGCGACCGGAGCAGCCCCCAGTCGGGCCGCAGCTCGCGGCCGTACTCCCGCCACAGGTAAATCAGCATCCACGCGACGCGCAGCGCCGCAAAGACGACGGCGCCGAGCAGCACGCCGCGAATGCTGCGGAAGCCGACCGCGGCGACGACGAAGAGCAGCGCCCGCACCATGTCCGACCCGGCGTAGGTGATCGCGCCGGTCAGGTGCTGGTTGCGCGTGATCATCACGATCTCGAGGATCGTGGTCATCAGCATCAGCGCCAGCAGCGCGCCGAGGAGGAACAGGTAGTCGGCGAGCTCCGGGCTGTTCATGCGCGCGGCGATCGGGTGCCGGAAGACGTACAGTCCGGTGACGCACACGAGCCCCGACAGCGTGAGCGCGGCGAGCGTGTTGCCGACGTGGCGTCCGGCCTCGTCAGGATGGCGCGGCACGAAGTAATACAGGCTCTCCGCCATCCCGAGCTGGGCCATGCCGAAGAGCGTGCTGAAGAGCAGGAACAGCTTCTTGTAGATGCCGAATTCGGCCGGCGCGAAGACGCGCGCGAGCACGACCGGAATGGCGAACACCGCGATGAAGCCGACCGATCGGCCGGCCACCAGCAGAAACGCCGCGCGCGCCAGGCCCGACGAGGAGGAACGTTCCCGGGTCATTCCGCGTGCACCCGTCCGCACTGGCGTGCCGGCAGCCAGACGCCGTGCGCCTGGCAACTGAAGATCGACGGCGAGAACACGCCGTCGGCGTCGACCGACGACCCTTCCCACAGCAGCAGGCGCTCGATCGTCAGCGCGGGATGATGCGGGTGGCCGTGCGGGCATGCCGTGTAGGCGAACTGGTAGCCCGCCTCGTGCACGGCGTCGACGACCGCCGCCGTGAAGTGGCCGCCTGGATAGGCGAAGTGCTTCACCGGCTCGCCGAGGTGCTGCTCGAGCGCCCGCCTCGAGGTCGCCAGCTCCGCGGCCACGCGCTCGGGCGATTCCATCGGCAGCGACACGTGGGTGGCGGTGTGCGATCCGATCGTCACGCCGTCGCGGCGCATCGCGGCGATGTCTTCCCAGCCGAGCACCGCCGGCTCGGATCCGCCGGTGGGCAGCCCGGTGGCGAGGCCCGCCTCGAGGCCGTCGATCACGCGGCCCACCTGCGTGTGCGACAGATGCGGAAACAGCGTCGTCATCACCATCGTCGGGCTCGACGTCGCCGCACGGTCGCGCAGGATGTCGCCGGCCGGCACGCCGACCTCCGAGAGCACGCCGAGCAGCTCGCGGCGCGGGTCGTCCCAGGTGTCGAAGGCGCGGGCGACGGCGCGATAGAGCTTGTCGTGCGTTTGCCCGGACGTGCGGCCGGGCAGATCGGTGACCACGAACATCGTCCAGGGGATGCCCTTGCGCCGCAGCATCGGGTGCGCGTGCTCGTAGACGTCGAGATACCCGTCGTCGAACGTGATGGCGACGACCGGCTCCTCGAACGGGACGTCGTGGGCAATGTGATCGCCGACCTCGTCGAGCGTCACGAACCGGAAGTGCGCGCCGAGCCAGTCGAGATGCTTCTCGAGCATCGTCCGGCTGATGAGCATCGACGGCAGGTCGGTGCGCGCGGAGCTGGCGAAGTCGTCGACCACGCGGTGATAGCCGAGGACGAGCGGGCGACACGGTCGTTGACGCAGCAGCGCCGAGAGACCGTGTACCGAGGTGTGCGCCACCGCCGAGGCGAGCGCGGCCTTGAGGTGCCAGCGCCAGCGCTCGCCGCCCCTACGCCGCACGGGAGCCTCCGCGCGGCATCACCCGGCGAACGAGGGCGCGCACCGTGCGCTCGGCCTCCACGGTCTTGCGGTGCAGCGTGCCGGCGAGATGCGGAGGGAACAGGCGGACCTGTGCGAGGGTCCGCTGCGCCGGCGCCCAGAGCGACTTGTAGGATTCGTTGCCGTAGAGCATGTCGAATTCGGAGGTGCCTTCCTCGATCGCGGCGCGGATCGTGAGCCCCATCAGTGCGAGGCCGAGACTGTACTGCTGGTAGGCCGCGTCGAATGCATGCTGAAAGAAGTAGAACCGCCGGTCGTACGAGAAGCCGTACATCACGGCGGCAATGGCGTCGTTCAGGCGCAGCGTGTAGAGCCGGAGCCAGCCGGCCTGCAGCGCCAATCTCGTCACGTCGTCGTGGAAGGCGCGCAGCTCCGGCGTGCAGAACGCCGTGGACCGCGAGCCCCAGCGCGCCTCGTGCTGCACGATCAGCGCGGCAAGGGCGTCGGCGCGCTCGCGCTCGGTGCGCACGGCCTCGAAGCGAACGGTGAAGTCGCGCTCGATCGCCCGGATGCGGCGGCGGACGTTGGCCCGGTGCGCCGAGCCGAGGGTGGCCAGGTACGAGTCCCAGGTGTGCCCCGCCAGCGGGATGCACATGCAGACGGCGTGTTGCCGCGTCCAGGCGGACCAGCCGGCGTGCTGGAGCGTCGACGCGAGATCCAGCGCCAGCGCGTTGGTCGAGACGTTGTGCAGGAACATCGCCCGGCCATCGCGGGCCAGCCGGTCGGCGAGAACGAGCAGGCCCTCCTGCTCGACCCCGCGGCGGACGATGACGTCCAGGTAGTCGGAGCCGGCATAGCCGGTCCCGAGAAACTCCAACTGTTGGAACGGCAGGTGCCCACGTGAGACGCGCAGCGGTGCCACCGCGAGCAGCGTCTGCTCGGACCGGAGGGTGACGAGCCGCAGGCGCGAGGCGCCGGCGAGGTGCGTCCACCAGGGATGGAGCCATTCCCACGTGAGAAACGGGCTGTTTGCGGCACTTGCCGAGAGGAGCTCGTTCCACTCGGCCCGGCTCTGCGAGAACGTCCGGGGGTCGTCGACGATGGAAACGTGGCCGGCCGTGCCGAGGGTCAGCATTACGCGCGCCTGAGGTGCAAGCGTGAGGCCACGTCTGCCATATGCGCGATGTGCCTGGCCGTCAGATCCTGATGCACCGGAAGACCGAGGACATGCGCCCGCAGCAGGCGGGCATTCTCAGAGGCATGCGCGTCAAACGCGGCGACGCCGCTATTCCAGATTTCCAGCGGTTCGATTCCGTGCTCCCGGAGGGCGGCGGCCGCGGCGGGCTTGTCGCCGACAAGGATGGGATAGAAGAGCGGGCAGGCGCCCTCGGGCAGGTCCGGCCAGAGCGGCGTGACGGACCCGTCCAGCGCGGCCATCAGGCGGCGGCAGTTCTCGATGCGCGCGGCGCGGATGGCGGCGAAATCACAGCGCGCGATCAGCCACTCCGTGATCGGCGACATGGCGAGGTCGACGCCGGCGCGATCGAATCCGATGTCGCCGACCTTCTCGCGGGCGACGTCGAGCGCGCCGGCCGCGCGGCCCATGCCGCGCTTGGCCGCCTGCAGCAGCGCCCCCACGCCCGCGGCGCGGCTGCGAATCCGCTGCACCACCAGCTCCGCCGTGCGGCCGAGCGCCGAGGCGGCGGCGGGACGTCGCAGCGGCAGGCGCGCGAGCGCCTCGATCTCGGTGGTGTTCTGCACGAGCACTGCGCCGTTCGGTACGGGCAGCGTCTTGTAGAGGCAGAAGATCGACCAGTCGCCGAACGATCCGAGCGGCTGCCCCTCGCTTTCGCTGAGGAGGGCGAGCGCGCAATCTTCGACCAGCCACATCCCGCGCCGGCGACAGAGATCGACGAGCGGCCGCATCGGCTGCGGCCAGCCCTGATAGTGGATCACGTAGAGCACGTCGGGCGCGTGGACGTCGCAGAGCCGCTCGATCTCGTCGGGGTCGGCCTGCGCATGGCGGTCCACGGTGTAGTACCGCAGCGCCGCGCCGGCGGCGTCGATCGCGGCGACCTCGTTGCCGCTGTTGTAGTCGGGCGCGAGCACGGTCAACGGCCGCGCCGGCTGCACGCCGGCAGCCTGCACGTGCCGCTGCAGCGCATCGAAGAGGTGGTAGATCGCGTTGCGCGCCCGGAAGAAACGGAGCGCGTGCGGCGCATTGAAGGGATAGCAGGAGGCGCCGGTCGCCGGCCGCAGGAAGTCGAGCAGCGACAGCCCCTGGAAGGTCGGCACGTACACCGGGCGGGCACCGGGGCCTACCCCGACGATGTTCTCCTTGGCGTGCATCGACCCGGGCGTGTAAGGGCGGCCGCCGGTGGCCGCCGGCGAGGCGGTCGTCACGGTCTCCATTGCCGCACCGCGGGAGCGACCTGGAACTTCGCGCGATAGAGCAGCTTCGCGCGCACCGTGTCGGAGAACACGAACAGCCAGTCGTGACCGCGCCGCGTCTCGGTCCACTCGAGCTTCCACGGCTCGGTGTCGCCGAGGAAATCCACCTCGCGCAGCCCCTCTGCGTACGACGCCTGCACCGCGAACCAGGTCAGCACCTTGAAGGGCGAGCACTTCGCGTAAGCGGGGTCGTAGCCGGTCTTGAAGAGGAACAGCCGTCCCGCGTACCTGGCGCCGTACGACGTGGCGATGCGCGTGCCGTTCACGGTCAGGAACAGCAGCCGCAGCCAGCCTTCGGCACCGGCGCGCTCGGCGAGCCTGGCATAGAAGCGCTGCACCGCCGCGTCGGAGTTGATCGCGGTGCCTTCCTGCTCCTTCCAGCCCGAGGCTTCGAGGCGCATCGAGTCCTCGCGAGCGGCGAGAATCCGCGCGCCGTCGTCGAGCACTTCCATCACCGGCTCGCCGATCTGCGTGAGTCGGGTCAGCCGGTTGCGCACGTTCGAGCGGAACTTCGAGCCGAGGCTCGCGAGGTACTCCTCCCAGGTGCCCGACAGTTCGAGGTACGGCGACTCGCTGCTCGCCCAGGTGCCGGTGGCAAAGCCCGCCTCGCCGGCGCACTGCTGGAAGAGGCCGAGCGTGGGCGACTCGCGCAGGATTTGACTGAGCTGCAGCACGTCCCACTCGTCGCGGCCGGCGGTCAACACCTCCCAGATCGCGCGATACGCCTCGACCTGCCGGTCGACGACGATGAGGTCGGTTCGCGGCGTATGGTCGTTCTGCAGCAGGCGCATGCGGCGCACCGGCATGCCGTAGATCCGCGTGCGCTCGAGCATCAGCGGCGCGATGGCGACGATGCGGCCCTCGTCGCGCACGACGACGATGCGCAGCTGCGCGTCGGTGCCGAAGCAGTCCCACCACGTCCGCACCCACTCGTGGGTCAGGAACGGGTGGGGCACCGCCGCACGCTCCACCGCGTCGTTCCACTCCCGGCCGAGCGCCGCGAACTGCTCCGGATCGCTGATCACCTCGGTCTGGAGGACCGTCCTCGTGGCCGCGTCGCCGGGCGCGATGGTCTCGACCACGCCTACCACGTGCGGCCTCCGGTCATCGGCAGGTGTTCGACGGCGTCGCGGGCGAGCGCGGCCTCGGGCATCGCGGCGTCGCAGCGGGCGGCGTGTCGCGAGCGCACGCCGGGCGCGCGCAGCTTGCGCGCGAGCAGCTCTTCGTAGAGATCTTCGGTGGCCTCGACCATGCGCTCGATCGAGAAGCGGTCCGCAATACGCTGCCGCGCCGCGGCGCCGAGACGCAGCGCGAGCGGACGGTTCGTCAGCAGCTGGCCGATGGCGGCGGCGAGCGCCGGGACCTCGCCTGGTTCGACCAGCAGGCCGGTCTCGCCATCCGAGACCGCCTCCGGCGTGCCGCCGACCGACGTCGCCACCACCGGCGCCCCGGCGGCCATCGATTCGAGCAGCGAATTCGAGAGCGCCTCGTTGAGCGACGGCATGACGGCGACCGTGGCGCTCGCCAGCAGCTCCGGCACGTCCGACCTGAGCCCGGTGAAGATCACGCGGTCGGCGATGCCGGCCCGCGCGGCCAGCGCCTTCAACTCGTCGAGATAGGGATGATCGAAGGGCGGCGTTTCGCCGACGATGAGGAAGCGTGCGTCGGGCGCCTGCCGCGCCACGAGCGACGCCGCCTCGATGAACTGTTCCAGGCCCTTCATGCGGTTGAGCCTCGAGACGACGACCACGAGCGGCGTGCCTGCGGGCAGCCCGAACTCCGCCGGCACCCGGCGCGGATCGACGGCGACGTCGAAGCGTCGCGTATCCACGCCGTTGTGGATCACCCGGATGTGCGCGGGATCATAGCCGTCGGACACCAGCCAGTCCTTCACAGATTCGGCATTGGCGAGCACGCAATCGGCCAGCCGGCAGACGTAGCGCTGCACGCGGCGCTGGAGCGGCGTGAGATAGGCGCCGCGGTCGCGGACCGAGGCGATCACCACCGGCGTTCGCGCCAGGCGGGCCGGCCCGACGGCGAACACGTTGCCGTAAAAGCTGTAGGCGTGGACGATCTGCACCCGGCGCCTGGCGAGGTCGCGCGCGAACCGCGTCTGCTGCGCGACGCCGCGTGCGCTGTAGAACGAGGCGATGCGGTACTCGGAGAGCGGGATGCCGCGCGCGTCGAGCTCGTCGACGAACTGGCCCCACCGGCGCAGGCAGGCGAACTCGAGCTGATAGCGCGCCGGGTCGAGCGCCCGGCTGAGGGTCATGACCTGCTTCTCGGTGCCGCCGCAGAGCAGCGTCGGCAGCACGTTGAGCAGGCGGACGGGGTTCGTGCTGGAAGCGTTCACCACGATCTCAGGCGATGGGCGCCGGCAGGGCCTGCGGCGCGGTGGCGTTGCGATAGGCGTTCTTCAGCGCCACGGCAAGTCCGCCGACGGTGAAGAAGTAGAACTGGTAGGCGATCGGGTGGAACATCGCCGCCACCGCAAAGGCGACGAGGGCGATGCGCACGCCGGCGGCGAGCATGGCCAGCTCCGCGAGCGCCGGGTCGCGCGCCGCGTCGCGCTCGACCTTGGCGGCGCTGCGGTAGCAGCACAGGTGCAGGAAGACGAACAGCAGGAAGCCGGGCAGCCCGAGGTCGACGCCCGCCTGCAGATAGGCGTTGTGCACCGCCGTCCACTTCGCGCCGCGATAGTCGTTCAGGGCGAGGATGTTCTGCCCGAGGCCGACGCCGACGATCGGGTTCTCGGCGATCACGCCGACCGCCACCTGCAGGTCGCGCCAGCGGCCCTGCGCCGAGCCGGTCTGGTCGGCGTCGATGTCGGAAATCGTCTCGAGCCGATCGCTGTAGCCCGACGGCATGAGCGGCAGCGCCACCAGCGCGCCGACCAGCAGCACCACCGCCAGCCCGACCGACTTCTTCCGGCGCACGAGCGTGAGCAGATACAGCACGAAGGTCGCGGCGATCGTGAGGAAGCCGGCGCGCGAGAACGTCAGGATGATCGCGACCGCGCTGAGCAGGACGGCGCCGAACGCCGCGAACCGCAGCAGCCGGCTGCGGGCGCTCAGCGCGATCACGGCGGAGATCGGCAGAATCAGGTTGAGCATCAGCGCCAGATCGTTCGGGTTGCCGACCAGGCCCGAGCCGCCGGAGTAGCCGTAAATACGGTAGAAGCCCGCGACGCCCGTGCCCAGCACCTTGCCGGTGAGGTAGTTCTTGATCGCGGTCGCCGCGAGCGGCACCGAGCAGCCCATGAGCGCCAGGCAGAGCGTGCGCAGCCGCGCGGTGTTGGTCACCACCGACCCGAGCAGCCAGAAGAACGCCACCGCCTTGAGGTAATGCTCGGTGAGCACCTCGACGCTGCCGGCGGCCCAGTAGGACGTCGGGATCGTCACGATCGACCAGCCGACCAGCGCCAGTGCCAGCGCGATCTCGCGGTGCGTCGGCGCGCTCTTGCGCGTCGTCCCGGTCTGGTCGAGCAGGTGCGCGCCGATCGAGATCCCGGCGGCAATGAAGGCGATGCGCAGCGCGCCGAGAATGGGGAAGTAGATCTGCGGCGACAGCAGCAGGATCAGCGTGAAGGCGACGAGCGCCCCGAACGCGATCCGCTCGCCGGTGGTGCCCGAGGAGACGAGGTCGGCGGCGCGCGCGGTCAACGAGACGCCGCCCGCGGCGACACGCCGCTGCGGCCGCCACCATGCGGGATCCGCCGTGCCGGCCTCGCCGAAGCCGCGCAGCGGCGAAGGCGGGACGGCGGTCGTCGCTCCGGTCGGAAAGGGCGCCGTGCTCACTGGCGTGCCACCGTCTGGCGGGCAGGCGCCGGCGAGGCGATCAGCCACGGCATCGCCGGCTCGGACTGCGGCAGCTCTTCGAGCCGCGTGCCGACGCGCGTCCGCGGCCGCTGATCGAGCACCTTCGACGCACCGTGGCCGAGGAAGACGATGGCAATCGTCTGGAACAGGATCCAGAGGTCCAGCCAGAGCGATCGGTTCTTGATGTAGTACAGGTCGTACCGCATCTTCTCGGTCTCTTCCTCGAGGTTGTTGGCGTAGCCGTAGCGGATCTGCGCCCACCCGGTCACGCCGGGGCGGACGGTGGAGCGCACGCGGTAATACTGGATGTGCCGCTCGAAGATCTCCTGGTTCGAGGTGGGATGCGGCCGCGGCCCGACCAGGTTCATCTCGCCGCGCAGCACGTTGACGAGCTGCGGCAGCTCGTCGAGGCGGAAGCGCCGCAGCCACTTGCCGACGCGGGTGATGCGGTGCGCGTTGTCCTGCACCCACTCCGAATGCTGCCCGCTCGCGGGCCGCATCGTCCGGAACTTGAGCAGGCCGAAGGTGCGGCCGTTGAGGCCGGCGCGGTTCTGGACGAACAGCACCGGGCCGCGCGAGTCGAGCTTGACGAGGATGGCGATCGCGGCGAGGAGCGGCGCCGAGAGCACGAGGCCGACGAGCGCCACCGCGACGCTGATCGCCCGTGCCGTCACTTCCGCTGCCCCGTGATTGCGGAAGCCCTTCGAGAGGATCAGCATGCTCGGCTTGATCGCCTCGATCGCCATCTTTCCGGTGAGCCGCTCGTAGAAGTCGACGGCGTCTTCCACCTCGACGCCGCGGACGCGCGTGTCGAGCAGCGGCTGGAGCGGCAGCCCGCGCCGGCGGTCGGCCATCGCCACGATGATGCGGGCGGGACGCTCGCGCTCGACAATCCGGGCGAGCGCCGCGGACGAACCGAGCCAGCGCGCATTGCCGGTCCAGGCCTCGCGCCGCGACTCGTCGTCGACCACGCCGACGACGACGTAGCCGGACTCGGACGCCTGGATCTCGTCGATCAGCTTCGCCGCCATCGGCCCCGAGCCGAGGATCAGGATGCGGCGCGCGAGCAGGCGGCTCGGGCGGATCTCGCTGGCGGCGAAGCGGACGAGCGCGACCAGTCCGACGAAGAGCAGGATGCGCGAGACGACATCCTGATCGGGGAGGGGCAGCGCCAGTCCCCAGCCGACGAGCAGCAGGGGAGCCAGATCGATCGCCGTCTGGCTCGTCGACCGGGTGCGTGACCGTGGGACTCGGTTCATAACGTGGGGATCCTTCGCTGATGCCTGCATTGAGGGATTGAGGGAGCTGGGGATTGGGGGATTGATTGAGATACGGGTCGATTGGCGATGCGCCAATAAATCCCTCAATTCCCCCATCCCTCAATCCCTCGATGCATGTATCGCCTACGCTTCCTGCGTCGCCCCGGCGGTGCGCGGGAAGTACTGCTTGTAGTAGCCGTGGTAGTAGCCGAACATCGGCCGGTTGTCGCTGTTGAAGACGATGCCGAGGACCTTCGACGGATCCAGCAGGTTGAGCGCCTCGGCCAGCAGTTTGCGCGGCGTCTGGTTGGCGGCGACGACGATCAGCATGCCGTCGACGCAGCGCGAGAGCAGCGAGGTGTCGAACACCGGCAGCAGCGGCGGCGTGTCGACGATGACGAAGTCGTAGTGATCGCGCGCCTCCTTGATGAACGCCTCGAGGCGCGACGAGCGCAGGAGCTGGTTGACCGAGCCGCTGACCACGCCGGCCGAGATGACGTCGAGGTTGAAGACGTCGAGCCGCTGCACGTAGCCGAGCAGCTTCGACTCGTCGTTGGCGATGGTGTTGGCGAGGCCGGGCGTGTCGGCCTCGAGGCCGAGGCGCCCGGCGACCGCCGGACGTCGCAGGTCGGCGTCGATCAGCAGGACCCGCGCATCGGAGCCGCGGGCGAGCGCGCCGGCGAGGTTGATCGAGGTGACCGTCTTGCCGTCGCCGGCGGCGGGGCTGCTGACGGCGATGACGCGCGCGTCGCGCGCCCGCTTCAGCCGCTCGACCGTGAGGCGCAGCCCCTGGTACTGCTCCGCCGCGAACGACGAGGGCGCGTAGAGGGTGACGAGGTTCTTGTCGGTGACGTGTTTTCTCATGGCGCGCCCCTAGCCGCGTACGAAGAGTCGGACGAGTTGTTCGTTGCTGCTCGCGAGGTGTCCCGACGCCGTGGCCGCGACCGCGACGACGGCGACGATCGAGACGGCGGCAAGCGCCAGCCGGAAGGCGCGCTTCTGCGGGCTCTCGAGCATCTTGGGAATGGTGACGAGCACCGGCACGCTGGTGAAGTCGCGCAGCTCGTCGACGGTGTGGAACGAGGCATCGAGCTGCTCGAGGGCGAGCACCGCGAGGCCGGCGAAGGCGACCGCCAGCAGGAAGCCCATGATCATCAGGCGCATGCGGTTCGGCGCCATCGGCCCCTCGGGCGGAATCGCGCTTTCGAGAATGCGGAACTGCTCGCCCTGGCGGTCGGTCTCCATGCTCTCGGCGAGGCGCGCCTCGTCATATTTCTTGAGCAGCGTGTCGTACTGCTCCTTGGCCGACTGGTAACCGCGCGACATCAGGGTGTACTCCTGCTGCCGCTCCGGCGCGTTCGAGAGCCGCCGCTCGAAGCCGCCCATCGCGGCGCGGGTGTCCGCCTCCTCCTTCTTCAGGCGCTCGAGCTCGGCGTCGAGGCCCTCGAGCTGGCGGCGGCGCGCCGTTGTCAGCGTCTTGAGCTGGTTGGTCTTGTCGATGGCGTCGCTTGCCTTCTTTTCCTCGGCGTTGTCCTTGACGCTGAGGTCCTTCTCGAGCGCGGCGATCTGATCCTTCAGCTTCATCACGTCCGGGTGCTTGGCGGTGAACTGGGTCTCGAGCGTCGCCAGCTGCTCGCGCATGGTCGTCAGCCGCTTGGCCTTCTCGAGCCACTCGGCGGAGCCGGCGGCGTCGTCGCCCTTGAGGCCGATCGACGCCATGTCGGGAATCGATTCGAGCAGCTTCTCGCGCTGTTCCATCGTCCGGATCTGCTGGTCGGCATTGATCCGGAGCTGCGTGTTGAGGCGCTCCAGCGTGGCGAGGTTGACGCCCACCTGCTCGGGCAGCTCGCCCGAGTGATCCGCGGTGTAGGCGCGGAGGGTGGCGACCTCGCGGTCGAGCGCCTTCTTGGCGTCGTCGAGCTGCGCCTTGAGGAACTCGCTCGTCTGAATCGCTTCCTGCGAGCGGATCTGGTTGTTCTGGTTGACGTAGAACGCGGCGATGGCGTTGGTGACGTCCGCCACCTTCTGGCGATCGCCGTTGGTGAAGCTCAGTCGGAAGGCGACCGTCTTCGAGCGGGCGCTGACCTGCTCGGGGCCGGTGGTCTCGATCTGGATGTCATGACGCATCTGATCGAGCGCCGACTCGAACCCGTCCTTCTTCCGGATCTCCGGATAGAGGTCGAAGCGGTTGATCAGATCGGTGAGGCGCTGGCGGCTCAGCGTCTCCTGCTTGATGACGTGCAGGCGGCTTTCGAGCTCGCCGGTCACGGCCGGCCGCACGAAGGATTCCGCCACCTGCCGCTCGACCAGCACCACGGCGCCGGCCTGGTACAGGTCGGGGAGGTGCTGCGTGAAGGAGATGGCCGCCGCCAGCACGGTGGCGAAGACGGCGATCGCCAGCAGGCGCCGGCGGCGGAGGATGTCGAACGCCCTCAGCGCGAGGGAGTCGTCGGTGTTCGGAGCAAGCGGGTCACGGGGCATAGGTGGCTCGTTCTCTCGTCTCTGTTCTCAGTTCGTGGTTCGTGGTTCGTGGTTCACGTTCCGGTTCCAGGTTCCTCGTTCGCTTACGGGACGACGATGATGTCGCCCGGCTTGACGAAGAAGTTGTCCTGGTCGGACCCTTCGGCGACTTTCCGGTAGTTGAACGGGATGCGCTGCGTGCTGGTGCCGTTCTGCCGCATCACGGTGATGTGGTTCTTGTCGGCGAACTCGGTGAGGCCCTGCGCCATCGCCAGCATCTCGAGCACCGTCGCCGGCGTCTTGATCTCGTAGCGGCCGGGCAGCTTCACGGCGCCGACGACCGCCACTTTGACGCTGTGCACCTCGCGCACCATCACCGCCACCTCGGGGTTCGGCACGTAGTCCTGCAGCTTCTCGGTGACCTTCTGGCGCAGCTCGCTCGGCGTGAGGCCCGCCGCCTGGATGTCGTTGACGAGCGGCAGCGAGACCTTGCCGTCGGGGCGGACCGGCACGAGGCGGCTCAACTCCGGGTTCTTCCACACCTGGATGTCGAGCAGGTCCTCGGCGCCGATCAGGTACTCGGCGGTGCGCGGATCCTGGACGACCGGCGCGGCGCTCTCGCGCACGGCGGGGGCGACGGTGGTCGGCGCCGTGGTGACCACGGCGGGCGCGGTCTCGGCAGCCGCGCTCGCGAGCGCGGTGTTGGGCAGCAGCTCCTGCGCGGATGCCAGCGCCGTGAGTGACAGGCAGAGGCCAGTGGCGGCAAACAGCCGGACGGTCATTGTTCGTTACCTCCCTTGACGTGCCGCTGGTCCGTTGTTGCCAGTCGGCTCGACGATGTGACTGATACGCGGGGCCACGGTCAGCCCGATGCGGAAGACGTGGCGGACGACCTCGGGGTCGTTGAGGAGATCGCGCCGGACCTGGCCCTGCTGGAAGTCGAGCCCCCACGAGCCGGTGATGGTGTAGATGCCGCCCGGGCTCCAGGAGCCGACCAGCGAGGTGCGGTAGATCGTCGCCTGCCGGTCGTCGAGCGTGGCGATGTCGGAGACGCCGCCGTGGATGCCGAAGTCGATGGTGCGCGAGAACGGCCAGGTGATGCGCGAGCTCGCGGTGTCGAGGCGCACCGGGCCGTGGATGCCGAGGATCAGCGTCTCGCCGTGCCAGTAGTCGACCAGCACGTGGACGCGATTGGTGTTGCGGATGAAGTTCGTGAGGAACTCGGGGCGCACGCCGTTGTAGGAGGTCACGCGCGGGCCGCCCTGCACGGTCACCGTCGTGCCGTAGGCGAGCTGGCGCGTCCAGCCGTAGAGGGCCGCCGCCGACCACTCGTCGCCGATCACGTCGGTGAACCGCCGCGTCATCAGACCGTAGGTCACCGTGTCGCGGGTGGTGCGGCGGGTGGCGTAGTTCAGGCGCGCCACCTGGAGTCCGTCGCCGATGAAGCCGTCCATCGTCTCGGTGATGTAGTCGAAGCTGCCGCTGACGGTGCGCATCTCGTCGAGGCGGTGAATCAGGCTGGGCGTGACCTGCACGCGCTGCGCGTGCAGGCGATCGCTGAGGATGCCCGTTTCGAAGTTCAACTCGCCGGGCGTGTCGGAGGCGTCGTAGCTGCCACTGAGGCCGAGCGACGTCATCTCCGTGGTGCGATAGGTCGACTGGACGAAGAGGTTCCGGCGCGCGTTGAGCGAGTCGAGCGTCGAGAAGTTCGACTTCACCATGTCGAACGAGCCGGTGCCCTGCAGCTTGAGGCGCGTTGATTCGTAGGTGCCATCGAACGCCGGCCGCACGAGCGCCATCTGCCCGGCGTCGCTCTGGCGGCGCGCGAACAGGTTGTCGTCGTAGACCGACGTGAAGGACATGGAGGGGATGAAGATCACGTTCGTCTGCGCGCGGGCGGCGGCGGGGACGCCGACGACCGCGGCGCAGAGGATCGCGGTGGCGATCGAACGGGGCATGAGCAACCTCGGGGCGGTGTGTTTCAGTCGGTATGCTTCAGTCACGCGGCGGGCTCTAGTGCAATAACCGTTCACATCGGACGAGCGTGGGATCGCCCACGCACGTGGATAGAAAAGTTCCGATCTTTGCCGCGCGCGTTCCGCTCGCGGCCGGCGCGAGGCCGCTGGCGCCACCGCCGCGCGCGCACCGTGCGCGCAGGACGGAAGCGCGCTACCGAGAAGTGCCATCGGACGGGCGCCGCGTAGACCAGCGCGGCCATGCGGCGCGTGACCGGCACGTCGAGGCGGATCGAGACGGAGCGGGAAGGGCCGGAAGCCGAAACGCGGGAGAAGGGCGGGAAGGGCGAGAAGAGCACAGACCGATGTCGGGGCCGACCGTCAGGTCGGCCCGTGCACCAATCGCCTTACGGTTCTTCCGCGCCGACGCGGTTCCACAGAGGCGCGAGGCCGAAGCGGAGCGCGCGCGTGCCGCGTGCGCGGAGGCCCCGGCCGAAGAGGAACAGGCGCGTGCTCGGCACGAACTCGGTGGCCCAGTGCTGCTTGTAGTCGTGCGCGCCGTGCGACACGAACGTGTGCACGCCGCGGCCGGCGAGCTCGCGCAGCAGCTCCTGGATCAGATGCGTGCCCGGGCGGAGCTTCTCGAACGCCTCGTCGTAGGAGAGCGTGACGTCATAGAAGCACGACCGCTCCACCATGCCCATCACGAACGCCGCGTTGCGGCCGCCAATCGTCAGGATCGGCAGCGCCAGCATGCCGCGGCGCCCGAAGCGGTGTCCCAGGTCCGAGAGGAAGTTGCGGTGGCAGTCGGCCAGCCGCGCGCCGAGCAGCTTGTGGCTCGCCTCGGTGATCGCGATCATCCGCTCGAGCGCATCGTCGATCTGATCGAGGCCGCGGGTGAGGACGACGCCGCCGACGTGCGGCGTGCCGGCGTCGGCGACGCGCCGCGCGTGACGGCGAACCGCCTGGCGGAAGTGCGCGCTGCGCGCCTTGAAGTAGGCGTCGTATCCCCGACTCAGGTCGACCACGGCATTGGGATGGTTGGTCGTCTCGAGGCCGAGGCGGTGGCGAGCCGCCGCCTCGAGCAGCGCCGCATGGCGCGCCGAGGCGAGGTCGATGTCGTTGAGGCAGATGACGTCGAAGCGGACCGAGCGGGCGAGCGAGTCGAGGAAGAGCGCCGCCGTCTCGGGACGATCGTCCTCGACGAGGAACTCACCGGCATAGGCTTCGTGGGCGTTGAACTCCACGCAGGTGAGCGGCACCCGGCCAATCGTCCGGCGGCGCACGACGAGCGGCGCCACGCCGGCGAGCGTCGAGCCGCGCCACGCCAGGCCGATCAGGGTCTCGGCGCCGAAGCCGCGGCCGTAATGGCGGTACCACGCCGCGTTGTAGTCGAAGGTGGAGAGCACCGTGCGGTGCGCGACGGCGTCTTCCAGCTCGCGCCAGGCATCCTCGACGCCGAACAACTCCTCGGGCGTACGCAGCCATTGGATCGTCAGCGCGCCGTCGGCGCGCCGATGAATGTGATCCAAGGATGATGTCGAGATCGGACGATTCAACGCCTCAGTGCTCAATTGAGGCATCGATCGAAGCAGTGGCGTATTCATGGCGCGGCATCAGTTCTGCGACGCGCCCTTGTTCCCGCCGCGCCAGTTCACGACGGGATGGGCGATCGCCTGGCGCTTGAGGGTGTTGGCGTCGACGGCATGGGTCGGATAGCAGGCGGCGCCCACCGAGATGCGCAGCGGCGTGGGGAAGTCGTAGTTCTCGATGCGGTGAATGAGCCGCTCGATGACCGCCGCGGAGCTGTCGAAGTCGGCGTCGAGCAGCACGAGCGAGAGGGTCCCCTTGTCGGTGTGGCCGAGCAGGTCGCTGTCGCGGACCTCGCGTCCGACGATCTGCGCCACCTCCTCGACCGTGCCGTCGTCGGCGGTGACCATCAGATCTTCCCACTCTCGCTTGGTCTCGAGGACCACGAGCGTGAGGAAGTTCTGCGAACGGACGGCGCGCTTCAATTCGCCCTCGAGCACGAACTCGAAGGCGGGCGGCGTGAGAAGTCTGGTGCCTTCCTGGAAGAACGGCGCTGTGGACATCAACGTGATTCGGGAATTGACGGATGGGCGGATGGACGGATGGTCGGATTAGGTCTGGTCATGGCAGTCGTCTCGATCGGCAGGCAATTCGTCAATTCGTCCATCCGTCAATCCGTCAATGGTTACGAGGCCTTGTCGAGTCCGTTTTCCTTGATTTTGTAGAGCAGGGCCTTGTAGCTGATGCCGAGGATCTCGGCTGCCTGCTTGCGGTTCCATCGCGTGCGCGTGAGCATCTGCAGGATCAGTTCCCGCTCCGCCTCGCGCGCGGCGGTCCGCGCAATGTCCTTCAACGAACAGTTCCCCGCCGGCCCGGACGAGGGAAGCGCCACGGCGGCGACGGCGGGCGCGGCGACGGCCACGGGAGCGGGCGCGACCACCGCCACCGCCTCCGGCACGACCGGCGCCGTGGCGACGACCGCCAGCGGCGAGGCGGCGCGCAGCGCGAAGGGATGCGTCGAGTGCTGGAGCTCCTTGAGGATCGGCGCCTCGCTGCCGAGGACGACCATCCGCTTGATCAGGTTCTCGAGCTGCCGCACGTTGCCCGGCCAGTCGTAGTGCAGGAAGCGGTTGGCGAGGTCGGGCGAGATCGTGGTGATCGGTTTGTTGTACTGAACGGCGTACTTCTTCAGGAAGTAGTCGGTGAGCACCGGCACCTCCTCGCGCCGTTCGCGCAGCGGCGGCAGGTTGATGGTGACGACGTTGAGGCGGAAGTACAGATCCTCGCGGAAATCGCCGTTGGCGACCGCCTGTTCGAGGTCGCGGTTGGTGGCGGTAATCACGCGGACGTCCACCGAGACGTCGGCCTTGCCGCCGAGGCGCGAGAACTCGCCGTCCTGCAGCACCTGCAGCAGCTTGGCCTGGAGCGCCGGCGTCATCTCGCCGATCTCGTCGAGGAAGATCGTGCCGTGGTTGGCGAACTCGAACTTGCCGGGCTTGTGCTGGATGGCGCCGGTGAACGCGCCCTTCTCGAACCCGAACAGCTCCGACTCGAGGAGCTCGGTGGGGAGCGCCGCGCAGTTCACCTTCACGAACGGCTTGTCCTTGCGCAGCGAGGCGGCGTGAATCGCCCGCGCCACCAGCTCCTTGCCGGTGCCGCTCTCGCCGCGGACCAGCACCGTGACGTCGGTGTCCGACACCCGCTCGATCAGCTCGCGCACCTCGGACATCGCCTCGCTGTGGCCGAAGAGCATCTTGTCCTGTGATTGATCCTTGAGCTGCTCGCGCAGCGATGCCACCTCGCGACTGAGCAGCCGCTGGCGGATGGCATTCGAGAGCAGCACTTCGAGCTCCGCCTCCTCGAACGGCTTGCAGACGAAATCGGTGGCCCCCAGCTTCATCGCCTGGACGACGACGTTCGTGCGCCCCTGCCCGGAGATGACGATGACCGGGATGTCCTTGTCGATCTTCTTGAACGACGCGAGCGCCGCCAGCCCGTCCATCGTGCCCGGCATCACCAGATCGAGCAGGACGGCGGCGGGGCGCTCCGCGTGGAAGTGGCGGACGGCCTCCTCGCCGTTCATCACCGCCACGGCGCCGTAGCCGCGCGTCGTGAGGAACGCTCGCAGGAAGCTGCACATCGCCGCATCGTCGTCCACCACCAAGACGTGGGACTTCTCACTCATTCCCTGGCCCTCTCGCGACCCGCTTCCACACTCAGCACCTGAGCGGGCCGCCGGCCTCGCGTCGAGCAAGGCGGGTGCCACAGCAGTAATCTCTTGGAACGGTGAGGAATTTCAGTGGTTTGAAGAGCAAGGGACGTGGAGGCCGTACATGGAAACGCGCTTCCTCTCGGAAGCGCGTTTCCACTTGTAGGCCTTTGGAAGTGCGAAGTTCGAAGGACGAAGTTCGAAGTGACGTAGGAAGTGGAAGTTCGAAAGAGCGGGAGCTGGCTGGGCCCTACTTCGAACTTCGAACCTCGAACTTCGGACTTTTTACGGGTGCTCGATCCCCGTCTCCTTGATCTTGTTGAGAAGGGTCTTGTAGCTCACGCCGAGGATCTGTGCGGCCTTGCGGCGGTTCCAGCGGACCTGCCGCAGCGTCTCGGAGATGGCGGTGCGCTCCGCCGCCATGGCGGCCTCGCGCGCGACGTCGGCGAGGCGGCGCCCTTCCTGGCTCGCCCCCGCCGGCGGCGGCGTATCGTCCGCGCCGTCGACGTCGTCGTCGTCGGCGCCTGGGGCGGCCTCCGCCGGCATCGCCGGCGGCGGGGCCGCGGCGACCGGCGGGACGTACGGCGCGGCCGGCGCAGGCGCGTAGACCGGCGGCGCGGCGAGCGGCTGCGGCGCGGCCTGGGAATGCGGCACCAGGCGTGGACGCGTCAGCTCCCGCGTGACCATGTTCTCGTCCTGCAGGATGACGAAGCGCTTGATGGTGTTTTCCAGCTCGCGGACGTTGCCCGGCCAGTCGTAGCCCTGAAAAATCTGCCGCAGCTCCGGCGAGAGGATGCGCGTCGGCCGGTTGTAGCGCTGCGAGTACTTGGCGATGAAGAAGTCGGTGAGCGGCAGGATCTCGTCGCGCCGCTCGCGCAGCGGCGGCACCGTCGCCTCGATCACCTTGAGGCGGTAGTAGAGATCCTCGCGGAAGTCGCCGCGCTGCATCATCACTTCGAGGTCCTGGTTGGTCGCGGCGAGCACCCGGACGTCGATGTTGATGCGCTTGTTGCTGCCCAACTTGGTGAACTCCGCGTCCTGCAGCACGTGCAGCAGCTTGGCCTGCAGCGGCGGCTTCATCTCGCCGATCTCGTCGAGGAAGATCGTGCCGGTGTGCGCCTGCTCGAACTTGCCGATGCGCGTGGCCGCGGCGCCGGTGAAGGCGCCGCGCTCGTGGCCGAACAGCTCGCTCTCGAGCAGTTCCGCCGGCAGCGCCGCGCAGTTCACCTTCACGAACGGCTTCAGCCGGCGGTTCGAGCGGGTGTGGATGGCGCGCGCCACCAGTTCCTTGCCGACGCCGCTCTCGCCGCGAATCAGCACGGTGACGTCGCTGTCGGACACCTGCTCGATGATCTGCGCCACCGCGCGCATCGCCGGGCTGTCGCCCCAGCCGAGAAACGCCTGGCTCTGGTCGTCGCTCAACTGCCGCCGCAGGTCGCTGATCTCGCTCACCAGCCGGTGCCGCTCGATCGCCTGCTTGATGGCCGAGTCGAGCGCGATCTCGCCCAGGCCCTCGGGATCGTCGGGCTTCACCACGTAATCGGCCGCGCCGAGGCGCACCGCCTCGACGATGATGTTCGCCTGCTCGCGGCCCGAGAGCATGATCACCTGCAGCTCGGGATGCGCCGACTTGAGCGCCTTGAGCGTTTGCAGGCCGTCCATGCCCGGCATGGCGACGTCGAGCAGCACGATGTCCGGGGGCTCGCCTTGACGGATGGCGGCCACGATTTCGTCGCCCCGCGTGTAGGACCGCGCCTCGTAGCCGCGCAGCGCGAGAAACGTCCGCAGGTATCCGGCGAAGCCGGAATCGTCGTCCACTACCGCGATGGAGGAGCGCCGCCCGTCCGGAGCCGCTCCCGACACCGCCGCAGCGTCCTCACCAGCAACTGTCGTCATTCGTCAAATCCTGATTGTCTGATCGTCCGTGAGGCGTCAGTGTGTTCACCGGGTCCCCGCCCGGCACGCGTGCATTCCCGCCGCGGCTACGTCTCTTTCAACGGCAGCCGCACGGCACTTCCGGCGCGCGGGCGATCGCCCGGCGCGCTCCATACCGATCCGCCGTGCGCGGCGATGACCCGCCGCGCCACCGGCAACGCGAGCCCCAGGCCGCCGCGCCATTCGTCGAACGCGGCATCGGACGCTCCGGCGAGCGTCGGCTGCGCGGACTCGTCGCCGATCGTGAGCAGCACGGACCCCGGGTTGCCCGTCACCGTGCAGGCGGCCACGATGGTGCCCGGCTCGCCGCGCTCGCGCAGCGCGGCGTGCAGCAATGCTCGAATCGCCGCCTCGATCCGGACGCGATCGCCATTCACGACCAGCGGTCGATCGACGCCGCGCACCTCAAGCTTGACGCCACGGTCCTCGCCCTCATGCATATCCCCGGCCAGGCTCGTCAGCAGCGACGCCAGATCGACGTCCTGGCGCGCAACCGCCACTTCGCCGGATTCCAGTTTGCCGAGATCACTCATTTCCGAGACGAGCGCGCCGATGCGCGCGCACGAGCGCTCGGCTTCTTCCAGCATCTTCCGTTGCTTCTCGTTGAGCGGGCCCCCCTGCTCCTTCAACAACATACGGAGGTAGCCAGAGACGACCGTTACCGGCGTGCGAAGTTCATGGACGGTCAGGGACATCGTCCGCGTGAAGGGTGTGTGTACGGCGGTCATACGTCGTGTTCAGTGAGCTGACGGCTCAGGTCGAACTGTCCACCAGGATGTCAGGGCGTTGATCAATGCAGGCTATCACGCGCGCGAAGGAATCAAAGCTCGACCGTTCGGTGGAAGACGGATGCTACTTCGCGGCATCCGGCGCTCCTCGTGCCGTCTCCTCGCACGGCTGGCTCCGAGAATCGTCGAATGACGCGTGGTACGACGCTTGAACCCGGCCCGCGCGACACGACGGAGAGCACCACCATGCGTCCAGGCCGCAGGCACGTGACGACGATGTTCCTCGGATCGGCGGTGATCCTGATGATCGCGGCGCTTGGGTACGCGCAGCCCGCCAGCGTCGTGGTCGGCGGCGCACCGGCGCCCGACACCGGGCTCCTCATGCTGGTGACGACGGGGTTGATGGGGCTGGCGTCGCTAGGTCCGTGGACACGGCCCTAGCGACGAGGATTTGGGATTGACGCCTAATACCAGCGTCTGAGCCGCTCCGGCGACATCCCCGCAAAGTACAGCGACAGCAGCAGCAGGTTGCGCGCGCTGCGGCGGAACCAGCCGTCGCGCTGCCAGCGTCGCGCCGAGGTCACGAGCGGCAGCGGCGACGAAAGCGTGTGTCCCGCGGCCGTGAGCCGGCGCACGAAGTCGACGTCCTCCATCAGCGGCAGCTCGTGGAACCCGCCCAGCGCGGCGAAGAGGTCGCGCCGCACGAAGATCCCCTGATCGCCATAGGGCAGCCGGAATGTCCGCACGCGCCAGGCGACGAGCCGCTCGATGGCGCGCGCCTGCCACGCGTCCGCGTCGAGCGCAAACCTGAACCAGCCGCCGACGATATCGGGGTCGCGAGCGGCGGCATCGAGCGCCGTGCGCCACGGACGCGGGAGCTGCGAGTCGGCGTGCAGGAAGAGCAGCCAGTCGCCGCGCGCGGCGGCGGCCCCGGCGTTCATCTGCAGGGCGCGCCCCGCCGGGGTGCGCAGCAGCCGGACGTCGGGACGGCCGTCGCAGAGGCGCTCGACGGCGGGGTCATTGGCGCCGTCCACGACGAGGATCTCGACGTCTGATTCCCGAGCCAGGCGCCGCAAAAGCGAACCGAGCGCCTCGGCATCGTCGAGCACGGGGACGATGATCGAGGTCATGGAATCCACACCGCGGCCATGCGGCATAATGACAGGCACGACGGTGCCTGGCACCGTCGCAGATTCGTACCGGTGCCAACGGTGCCTGGCCCCGGCGCATGCGTACCGGTGCCAGGCACCGGAGAGGCCGCCATGTTGATTCGCACACCGAGCGACTTCCGTTGGTCGGACGTCACGCCGAAGGAGACCTACCTCCGGCGCCGTGAGTTCATCCGCGCCGCCACGGCCGGCGCGGTGGGCGCGGCAGGGGCACTCGCGTTTCCCTGGACCGAGGCGGACGCGCAGACGGGCGCCAAGCTGCCGAACGTCGCCAAGAGTCCCCTCAGCACGACCGACGAGAAGGTCAACCCGTACAAGGACATCACCAGCTACAACAACTTCTACGAGTTCGGCACCGAGAAGGGCGAGCCGTCGCACAACGCGCCGGGACGCCTGAAGACGAACCCGTGGACGCTGACCGTCGACGGCGAGGTGACGAAGAAGTTCACGCTCGGCTACGACGATCTCTACAAGATCGCTCCGCTCGAGGAGCGCATCTATCGCATGCGCTGCGTCGAGGCGTGGTCGGTCGTCGTGCCCTGGGTGGGCGTGCCGCTCGAAGCCATCCTCAAGCAGGCGGAGCCGACGCCCAAGGCGAAGTATGTCGCGTTCGAGAGCGTGTACGACGCGCGGCGGATGCTCGGCTCGGGCGAGGCTGGCATCGGCTTCCCCTACGTCGAGGGGCTGCGGCTCGACGAGGCGATGCACCCGCTGACGATTCTCGCGGTGGGGCTCTACGGCGAGAAGCTGCCCGAGCAGAACGGCGCGCCGATCCGCCTGGTGGTGCCGTGGAAGTACGGCTTCAAGGGCATCAAGTCGATCGTCAAGATCCGTCTGGTCGAGAAGCAGCCGAACACGACGTGGAACATGGCGAACCCGCGCGAGTACGGCTTCTACTCGAACGTGAACCCCGCAGTGGATCATCCCCGCTGGAGCCAGGCCACCGAGCGCCGCCTCGGCGAGATCTTCAAGCGCAAGACGCTGCCGTTCAACGGCTACGGCGACAAGGTCGCGTCGCTCTACTCGGGGATGGATCTGAGGAAGTTCTATTGAAGCGGATTGCCGCGCTGAAGATCCCGCTCTTCATCGCGGCACTCGTCCCACTCGGCCTGCTGGTCGCCGGCGCCTATACCGGCGACCTGACCGCCAACCCGATCGAGTACATCACCCACACCACCGGCTGGTACGCGCTCCTCTTCCTCACGCTCACGCTCTGCATCACGCCGGCGCGCCGCCTCACGCACTGGCATTGGCTCATCCGCTTCCGGCGGATGCTGGGCCTCTTCGCGTTCTTCTACGCCACGCTGCACTTCCTCACCTGGTTCGTCATCGACAAGTTCTTCAGCGTTGCCGACATGGCGGCCGACATCGTCAAGCGGCCGTTCATCACCGTCGGCATGACGGCGTACATCGCGATGCTGCCGCTCGCGGTGACCTCCACATCCGGCTGGATCCGGCGGCTCGGCGGCAAGCGCTGGGCGGCGCTCCATCGGCTCGTGTACGTCTCCGCGCTCGCGGCGCCGCTGCACTTCTGGTGGCTGGTCAAGTCGGACGTGCGTGAGCCGCTGCGCTGGCTCGCGGTCATGGTCGTCCTGCTCGGGGTGCGCGTGTGGTGGGCCTACCGGCCGAAGCGGTCGTCGTCGCGATCCTGACGCGCGCGCCCTCGGCCGGCGGCAAGCGCCGCCTGTTCGACGCGCTCGGCATGGCGCCGGACCCCGACCTGCTGCGCGCGCTCCTGCTCGATACGCTCGACGCGGCCGACAGCCCTGGCAGCCGTCGCGCCGTCTACGTGACACCATCGACCGGCGTCGACGAGGTGCGCGCCCTGGTCTCGCCCGAGGTCGCGGTGCGCGCGCAGCGGGACGGTGACCTGGGCGCGCGCATGGCCGGCGTGTTCGACGATCTGTTCGAGCAGGGCGCGACCGCCGTCGTCCTGATGGGCTCGGATCTGCCGCGGCTGCCGCCGACGGCCATCCCGTTCGCACGCGAGACGCTTGCGGCGCGGCCCGACGCGGTGGCGATCGGCCCCGCGTCCGACGGCGGCTACTACCTGATCGCGGCGAGGCGCACCCCGGGGGCGTTGTTCGAGGACGTGCCGTGGGGCAGTGCCGCGGTACTGCGCGTCACCCTCGCGCGCGCCGAGGCCGCGGGTCTGGCCGTCGCGCTCGGGCCGGACGGCTCCGACGTCGACCGCCCTGGCGATCTGCGTGCGCTCGCCGAGGTCCCTGACGGCGCGACGCGGACCAGGCAGTGGCTGGCGGCTCACCGCGCGCGGATATTCGGTATTAAAGAATGAAGGACGTCATTATTGACCGCCGTCTTGCCGCCGCGTGGACAGGCATCATAAGCTTCCACCGATGGCGCTCGTCCTGATCGTCGAGGATGATCTCGCGACGCGCGTGTGGTACCGCGAGGTGCTCGCCGAGGCGGGCTTCGAGACAGCCGATGCGCACAACGGCCACCAGGCGCTCGACAAGGTGCACGCGGTCCGCCCCGACGTCGTGCTGACCGACCTCGCCGTGCCCGGCATCGACGGCTTCACCTTCTGCCGCGAGCTGCGCCGCGCGCCGGCGACGAGCGGCATTCCCGTCCTGGCCGTCACCGGCCATTCCGAATACCTCGACGAGCCGAGGCGCATTCACGCCGCCGGCATCGATCAGGTGATCATCAAGCCGTGTCCGCCCGAAGTGCTCGTGGCCGAACTGCGCCAGCTGCTCGCCTCGGGACCGCACGTCCCGCCGGACTCGCCCTCGGCGTCCCGACGAGCGATCTGAACGAGCGGAACCACGCGGCGATTGGGTGTGCAGGCGGCAGCCTATGCCGAGCGGCGGGGCGTGTGCGAGGAGGGAGGCGCGGGCTTGGCGGTGGACGAGGGCTTGGCCGCCATCTGCTTCAGGCGGTCGAGCGCTTCGCGCTGCACGGACAGCTCACGCTCCAGGTCGGCGGCACGCTGGGCCAGGTCGGCAAACGGATCGTGACGGGAAGCGCGACGGCGCCGAGCCATGGAACCTCCGGATTTGCAGGGAACCTCGAGAGTATACCTCAGCCGTCGTGGGGTATATTCGCCTCCGATGCTGAGCGTGCTGATGGCCATCTTTCCATCAACGTCGCGCGCCGGCGCTGTCGCCGCCTGATGCGGCTCCGGCCGGCACACTTCGTCCCGCCCCTGCTCAAGGCCGCATGGGGGCTCGTTCGTCCGCCGCAGCCGTTGTTCACGTCCTTTCAGGCCGCCGCGGCGGCCAGCGGCCCCGGCTACGAAGATCCCCGCCTCGTGGCGACAATGGCCGAGAAGACGCGCCGCTACCGCGACGCGCTGGCGTCGGCCCGTCCGCCGGTGCTGGATCTGTCGACGCGGCGAACGCTCGTCGGCCTCGCGCTCGGTGCCGTCGACGACGACATGCACGTGCTCGATTTCGGTGGCGCCTGCGGCGTGCATTACTTCATCGCGCGGGCATTTCTCCGGGGACGCGTCAGGCGCTTCCGCTGGCACATCGTCGAAACGCCGTCGACGGTTGCGGCGGGCGGCTCGCTGGAGGACGGCGAGCTGCGGTTCTTCGACAATCTCGACGCTGCGGTCGCCGGTTTGGGGCCCGTCGATCTCGTGTTTTCGAGCGGCGCGCTGCAGGGGCTCGCGGATCCGTACTCCGCGCTCGAGCGGCTCACGTCACTCGGGGCCTCGGCGGTGTACCTCTCGTGGCTCGGGCTGACGACGGGTGAACGCGAGCTGCTGACCGTGCAGACCTCGCGCCTCAGCGCGAGCGGGCCGGGACCGCTGCCCTCAGGCCTGCGCGACGAGCGCGTCAAGGTGCCGGTGCACATCTGCCGGAAGGATCGCGTCGAAGCGATCCTGGCGAAGCGATACGCGATCGAGCTCGCGTTTCATGAAGAGCCGAACGCGTACATGCCGGGTAATCGCGGGGTCGACATGTACGGTTACTTCGCGCGCGCGAAGCCTCGCTGAACGCCGCGCACCCGCATGGAGGGGCCGACCTTCAGGTCGGCCCAGACAGGCGTGAACCGCTCGTCTTACTTGTTCAGATCGGCGATGCCCTGCTTGGCCGCGGCGTAGTCAGGTTTCAGCTTCAGCGCCTCCCTGAACGACGCCTCCGCCTTCTCTTTCTGCATCCCTTTGGCATAGGCGAGCCCGAGGTGATAGCGGTAGGTGGCGTTCTTCGGCTGCGCCGCGACGGCGGCTTCGAAGAGCGGGATGGCGCTGACGGTGAGGTCCTTCTTGTAATAGACCCAGCCGAGCGTGTCGTTGATCGGCGCGAGATCCGGCAGCTTCTGCTTGGCCATCTGCGCGAGCCGCAGTGCTTCGTCGAGGTTGTCGCCGCTGTCGGCGAGGAGCCAGGCGAGGTTGTTGGCGGCCATCACGGCGTTGCCGTTCAGGGCGAGAACCTTCTCGTACTGCTTCCGCGCCTCGGCCGGCTTGTTCTGCTGCTCGAGGATGACGCCGATCATCGTCGGCGCCAGCGTGGACGTCGGCTGCTTCCTCGCGAGCGTCTCGTACTCCGCCTTTGCCTGATCCAGCTTGCCCTGTTGCAGGTACAGTCCGCCGAGGCCCTGGAACGCCTGCACGCTGTTCGGGTCGGCGTCGAGCGCCCGGCGGAGCATCTGCTCCTGCCTGGCGGGGTCCTTTGCGCCGCCGTACACCGTGGCCGCCGCCAGCATCAACTTGACGTCCTTGGGATCCTCCTGCAGTCGGCGCTCGAGGGCCGAGGTCGCAGCGGCCGTGTTATTCATCTGGACGTCGGCGGTAAGGCGGCCGATGAACGCGTCGGTCGACTTCGGATCGAGGCCGAGCGCGGCGTCGAACTCCTTCCGTGCGTCCGCGTAGTCCTTGCGATCGAGCAGGAGGCGTCCGAGCTGTACGTGCGCCGGCGCGATCTTGGGGTTGTCCTTGATGAGATCTCGCAGCGTGCTCTCGGCGCGCGCGCCGTTGCCGCTCGCCTGCAGTGCGGCGACCAGCGTGCTGCGCGCCGCGACGTTCTTCGGCGCCAGCCGTACCGCCTCTTCGGCCGGTTGGACGGCTGCCGCGGCGGCGCCCTTCCGCAGTTGGAGTTGCGCGAGCTGAACCTGGGCGTTCACGTCTCTGGCGTTGAGGGCGAGCGCGCTGTTGATGGCGGTGAGAGCGGCGTCAAGATCGCCCTTCGCCGAGTACACGCCTGACAGCAGCGCCAGGGTGGACGCCGAGCGGGGGTTGGCTGCCGCCGCCGCCTTGACCTCCGCGAGCGCCTCGTCGAGCCGGCCCAGCGAGACGAGCAGTCCTGCCTTCGCCTCCAGCGCGTCGCCATTCTTCGGGTCCTTGGCCAGCACCGTGTCGAGCTTCTGCAGCGCGTCGTTCAGCTTCTTCTGGCTGGCGTCGAGCCGCGCCAGGCGCACCGTGGCCGGGGCGAAACCCGCGGGATCCGCGGCTGCCGCCTGGAGAGGTTGGACGGCGTCGGCGGGACGCCCCATGCCGATGTAGTAGTCGGCGAGCGCAATGCGCGACGCCGGCGTCTTCTCGATGTCGATGATCGACTTGAGCACGCCTTCCGCCTGAGGATTGCCGATCGACCGGTAGTAGGTCGCCAGCGCGCGACGGGCGGCAACGTTCTTCGGATCGATGTCAATGGCACGTTTGAGAGGAGCCTCGGCCTCCGGCATGCGTCCGTTGTTGGCGTAGAAGGTCGCGAGCGCCAACTGGGCGGAGATCGAGGTCGGTGCGATCTCAACCGCCTTCTTGAACGTTGTCTCGGCGTCGGTCGTTCGGCCTCGATCGGCTTCGAGCATCCCGCGCATCAGGTAGGCCGTTGGACTGTTTGGGGCGGACTGGATCGCCTTGTCGATGTCGGTGAACGCGGCCTTGTAGTCTTTGAGGCCGGCCACGGCCGTCGCCTTGAGCAGCTGTGCCGGAACGTTGGTGGGGTTCCTGGCCAGCAACTGCTCGGCGCGCGCGCGGGCGTCGTCGAACTTGCTCGCAAGCGCCAGCATCTGGCCCGCCTTCAGGTTGGCGGCGTCGTTATCCGGCATCAGATCCGCGGCGCGGACGTACTCGCCGAGCGCCTTCGCCGGTTGGTTGCTCAGCAGATAGACTTGCGCCAGCTCGTAGCGCGCTTCGCCGAACTTGGGATCCTTCTGCACGGCCTTGCGGAGCTGAAGCATCGCTTCCGGGAACTTCTTCTGGGCGGCGTAAGCCTTGCCGCTCGCGAGCAGCTGTTCCTTCGTTTCGACCGGCGCGCGGCGGCAAGCGCCGCTGAGGATCAGCATCACGGTCGCAACGGCGGCAACCGCGCTGCGCAAACAGGAATGACGAACCAACTCGAACTCCTCGGGAAGACGTGCGGGCACGGTCCACCGCCTCGACAGGGCGATTCGCGCGTGAGACCAGGAAGGTGCGCCGGCGTCCGCTCAAAAAAAAAGGGCCGCCCGGTGGGCAGCCCCTGATTATACCGCGCGGAAATCGTCCGCCTTACGCGACCGGCGGCTGCTTTCGCCAACGGCGCGCGCCCGCCAGCAACCCGGTGCCGAGCAGCAGCAGCGAGGCCGGTTCCGGCACGGCGGACGGGCCGTCGTTGGTCTCGAAGTTGTACGTATCGAGCGTGTCGTCGCTCCACTGGACGGACGACATGAGTTGGACCGTGCCCGAGGCGTAAATCGGCGTGGTCCACACCCATCCACCCGCCGCTGCATCATCGCCGCACATGGACGGGTCGACGATACAGTTGAAGAAGCCGCTGGCGCCGCCGTCCTGCGCGTCGTTCGAGAAGTAATTCGACGTGAACGATTGGTCCGCCGACCGCCACATCGTGTGGATGGCCGCGATGGGCGTGTTCATGGCGTCGAGCACCTGCGTGACGTACCACGTGTTGGCATTCGTGGCCGCGCCGACCGGTGTCAGCACCGACACGATGTCGGCGCCACGGGCATAGTCGGTAAAGCAATAATCCTCAGTCTGATCGCAGCCCATGGAGAAATCGTTGGTGCCCGCCACCAGCGTGGCCGTGATCGGCTGATCGTTGAGGTCGTCGATGAGCCAGGTCATCGAGTCCGCTCGCGCGGGCGTATTCGCCAGCAACAGTGCGGCACCGGCCGCCATCATGGTGAAACAGAAACGATTACGCCCGATCATTGAAGATTCCCTCGCTGTGATGATTGGCGGCGCGCACTTGTGGTGAGCCCCCGCCGTCCGCGACGTGCCTGCGTACCCTCTGCTGAGCAATTCCAGTGCCGTAATGCGATCTCGTCGATTTTCCAGCCAGTACCGCGACAATGGCCTCGGTGCGGGCTGAGAAGACCCGCGTGCGGGTGACTATTGTCACCCCTGACCCATAATGTCACCCGCGTTACGAACCAAAGCGGCGTTATGGGCGCGATGTCATCCTCTTCGCAACGTCGATGCCGGGTTGCCGCGGGTCGGATCTGCCCGGATTTCCGCCTGACTGCGCCGGCCGGGGCGCGGAAAAGTCTCCCGAACTGAGGATTTCTGGGATTCTGCTCCTGATGACCGCCGGGACGCAAATTCCTGACGGCCGTCTCCGTCGTCAACGCCGGGAAATGTCGACGCAAACAGGTCAGGCCCGCGCCGGCTTCGAGGCGGCCGCACGCGCACTGCTTTCCAGCAGCCGCGCGACGTACTTGCGGACGATGGACCGGACCTCGCGGAGCTCGTCGGGCCCGAAGTGCTTCCAGCGGAGCAGCCGCAGCACCGCCTTCCGGTTCATCCGCAGCACCGACACCTGGCCGAAGATCATCGTCGTCAGCAGCCGCACTTCGGCGTGCTCGGGCGGCTGATCGATCAGGCGCGACACCAGCGCGAACACGACCGTGAAGAAGGGCTCGATCGCGGCCTCGATGATTGCCGGCGCGCCGGTGCCCGACGGCTCGAGCTGCTCGCGCGTGAGGAAGCGGCGCCAGCATTCGGGCAGGCCCCCCGCCAGCATCAGGGCACCGAAGTCGTCGACGACGTCGCAGACGGCGTCGATGAGCGCCTGGCGCGAGGCGCGCGGGCGGTCGGCGACGCGCCGTGCCCGGTCGAGCACCGGCTCGCTGCGCTCGCGAATGGCCGAGGCGATGTGGTCCGCCGCGGCACGGTAGACCGCCTCCTTGCTGCCGAAGTGGTAGTGGATGGCGACGAGGTTCGTGCCCGCCCGCTCGACCAGCGCCCGCGTGCTCGTCCGCTCGAAGCCCTCCATCCCGAACGCCTCGATTGCGGCGTCGATGACGCGGTGTCGCGTGATCTCGCTCCGGCGCTGTCGCGGGGATTCTGCCACGGCGATGATTATAGCCGTTGAAATCAAGTCACATGAATTACAAGAGGGCAACGCAGCCAGGACGCGATCGATCAGGTCGGCGGATGCGCCCGACGAACGCTTAAAAAAGCGGAAAATTCGAGAATGTGCTGCCGGGCCGCGCCCCGTGCAGAAGTAAATCGGCTGACTTATAATGCCCATCATGAATGCAGAAGCGGCAGTGGCCGCCGTACCCGCACCGGCCGCGGCGAGCCGGGCGCGCGGGCGGATCGCGGTGGTGCTCGTGGTGGTGCTGGTGGCCGCTGGGGTCCTGGCCTGGCGCGGGATGTTCAAAGCCGCCGGGGCCGACGGCGTCATCGTCGTCAGCGGACGGCTGGAAGGCGACGATTCGATGATCGCGCCCAAGCTCGCCGGGCGCATCGTCGACGTGCACGTCCGCGAGGGCGACCGCGTCAAGGCGGGCGACGCGATTGCGGTGCTCGACGACGAGCAGGTGCGCGCGCGCGAGGAGCAGGCGCGCGCCGCGCTCGCCCAGGCCGAGGCGCGAGCCAAGGCCGCGCGCGATCAGATCGCGGTGTTCCAGGAGCAGCTTCGGCAGATGGACCTCCAGACCGGCCAGTCGCGCACCGACGCGCGCGGGCGTGTGCTGCAGGCCGAAGCCGATCTCTCCGCGGCCGAAGCGCAGCTCGCCCGCGAGCAGGCGGCCTATCAGATCGCGGCCTACGACAAGGATGCCTACGCCAAGCTGGCCCAGACCGGCGCCGTCTCCGAGCGGCAGGGCAAGCAGGCGGCCTCGAACGCGGATCAGCAGGCGGCGGCCGTGACCGCGGCGCAGCGCCGCGTCGACGCCGCGCGCGGCAGCCTCGAGATGGCCAAGGCGAACCTGACGACGCCCGACATCCGCGCCTCGCAGTCGACGGGGGTGCGGCGGCAGATTGCCCAGCAGGACGCGGAAGTGGCGAGCGCCACCGCGCAAATCGATCAGGCGCGGGCGCTGCTGTCCGAGGCGCAGGCGAATCGCGCCGACCTCACCGTGCGGGCGCCCTTCGACGGCACCGTCGTGGTGCGCACCGCCGAGCCGGGCGAGGTGGTCGCGCCCGGGACGCCGATCGTCACGCTCGTCGACCTCAACAAGGTTTACCTGCGCGGCTTCGTGCCCGAAGGACAGATCGGATCGGTCAAGGCGGGCCAGGCGGCGCGCGTCTACCTCGACTCGAACCCGAACCAGCCGATCGACGCGTACGTGTCGCGCATCGATCCCGAAGCGACCTTCACGCCGGAGAACACCTATTTCCGCGAGGACCGCGTCAAACAGGTGGTGGGCATCAAGCTGCAGCTGAAGGGCGCGGTCGGATTCGCCAAGCCGGGCATGCCGGCCGACGGCGAAATTCTCGTCAGCGGCGCGTGGCCGAGCAAGCGGCAGTCGTGACCGCCATCGAGGTCCGCGCGCTTTCGAAGCGATACGAGGCGGTCGAGGCCGTCCGCGGCATCAGCTTCGAGATCGAGGCAGGCGAAATCTTCGGCTTGATCGGACCCGACGGCGCCGGCAAGACGACGACCTTCCAGATCCTGGCGGGGGTGATGGAAGCGACCTCGGGCACGGCCACGGTGTTCGGTCAGCCGGCGCGCGCCGCGCGCGCGGACACAGGATACCTCACGCAGACCTTCAGCCTGTATCCCGACCTGACGGTGCGCGAGAACCTGGAGTATCTCGGCGACCTGCGCCGGGTGCCGCGCGAGGAGATCGACCGGCGCGGTCTGCGGTATCTCCGCATGTTCGACATGGACCGCTTCATCGATCGGCTGGCCGGCCGGTTGAGCGGCGGCATGAAGCAGAAGCTCGCGCTCGCCTGCGCGCTCGTGCCGCAGCCGCGCGTGCTGCTGCTCGACGAGCCGACCACCGGCGTCGATCCGGTGTCGCGCCGGGAGTTCTGGGACACGCTCGCCCACCTCGCGGCAGACGGCCTCACGGTGCTCGTCGCCACGCCGTATCTCGACGAGGCCGAGCGGTGCCACCGGGTGGCGCTGCTGCACGAAGGCGCCATCCAGCAGATCGGCACGCCCAGGACGCTGCGCGACAGCCTTGGCGCCGTGCGGCTCGAGGTGCGCACGAGCGATCTCGGCCGCGCCGAAGAGCAGCTGCACGCGCTCGACCGCGCGCGCGAGGACATCATCGACGTGCAGCGGTTCGGCGACCGCCTCGACGTGCTCGCGCGCGACGCGGCGAGCGGCGAGCGCGCGGTGCGCGAGGGGCTCGCGGCCGTCGGCCTGGCGGTCGAGGAGGTGCGGCCCGATCAGCCGACGCTCGAGAACACCTTCGTGGCGCGGCTGCGCGCGCTCGGCATCGAGGCGCAGCACCCGCCGTTTCCGCGCCGTCACGCCCACCACCACCTGCGCGGCGGCACCGGCATCGGCGCCGATCGCCTCACCAAGCAGTTCGGCGCCTTCCGCGCCGTGCACGACGTGTCGCTGCAGGTGAAGTACGGCGAGGTCTACGGCCTGCTCGGCGCCAACGGCGCCGGCAAGACGACGACCATCAAGATGCTGTGCGGGCTGCTCGATCCGAGCGGGGGCCGGGCGCAGCTGGCGGGCGAGTCGCGCAACCTGCGCGCGGTGCGCGTGCGCCAGCAGATCGGCTACATGTCGCAGAAGTTCTCGCTCTATGACGACCTGCCGATCGTCGAGAATCTGCAGTTCTTCGCCGGCGTGTACGGGGTGCCCGAGCGCGAGCGCGACGAGAAGATCCGCTGGGTGCTCGAGTTCGCCGGCCTCGCGGGCGAGGGCGACCGGCTGGTCGGCAGCTTGCCCGGCGGCTGGAAGCAGCGCGTCGCCTTCGGTTCCGCCATCATCCACGAGCCGAGCGTGCTCTTCCTCGACGAGCCGACCTCGGGCGTCGATCCGCTGGCGCGCCGCGCGTTCTGGAACATGATCAACCAGCTCGCGGACGCGGGCACCGCCATCCTCGTCACCACCCACTATCTCGAGGAGGCGGAGCAGTGCAATCGCCTCGGCCTCATGGTGGCCGGCGAGCTCGTCGCCGAAGGGTCGCCCTCGGGCATCAAGGCCGCCCAGCAGGGACACCTCATCGAGCTGTACGTCGATCGCCCGCAGCTCGCGGCGGATCGGCTCAAGGAGACGATGGAGCGGTGGCGTGTGTCGCTCTTCGGCGAGCGGCTGCACGTGATCACCGACGAGGCGGCCGATCCGGCGATCGCGGCGCTGCGCCGCACGCTCGCCGGTCACGGCGTGCAGGTCGTCACGGCGCGCGAGGCGCGCTTCTCGCTCGAGGACGTCTTCATCAGCGTCGTCGAGCAGGCGCGGGCGCAGGGAAAGGTGGCGGTCGATGCGTGAGTTCTTCCTCTCCCGCGTGCTGGCGCAGTGGCGCAAGGAGCTGGTGCAGCTGCGGCGCGATCGGCTGGCGCTCGCGCTCGCACTGCTGCTGCCGATGATCCAGCTGCTGATGATGGGCAACGGCCTCTCGCTCATCGTCCGCGACCTGCCGCTCGTGGTGCAGGACCTCGACGACTCGCCGTCGTCGCGCGAGCTGATCGAAGGCTTCCGCGCCTCGCTCACCTTCCGCATCGTCGCCTGGCCGCCCGACAGAGATCCGGAAGAGGCGCTGCCGGCGGGCGTGGCGCGCGGCGCGCTGATCATTCCAGGGCGGTTCGGCCGCGATCTGGCGCGCGGCGTGAACTCCCCGGTGCAGCTGCTCGTCGACGGCGCCGACGCCAACACCGCCGGGCTGCTCGCCGCCTACGCCGGGCGCATCACCGGCGCGTTCAACGCCAAGCAGGCGGGTGCCGGCATGCAGCAGGGCCCGGTGCAGGCCGCGGTCCGCTACTGGTACAACCCCGAGCGCTCCTCGAAGAAGTTCTATGGGCCGGGCATCTTCGTGATGGGCCTGTCGATGTTTCCGCCGCTGCTGGCGACGCTGGCGATGGCGCGGGAAAACGAGCGCAAGACGATCCTGCAGGTCTACGTCTCCAACATCTCGGCCGCGGAGTTCCTGCTCGGCAAGGTGCTGGCCTACATGACGATCGCGCTGGGGGAGTCGGTGCTGCTGCTGACCGCGCTCTTCTCGTTCTTCGGCGTGCGCCTGGCCGGCGATCCGACGGCGTTCATCGTTGCCACCGTCCTCTACACGTTCTGCACCGCGTCGTTCGGCACGATGGTCGGCGCCGCTGTACGCAGCCAGGAGGCGGCGATGCAGGCGGTGATGATGGGCGGCTTCCTGCTCGTGTTCATGTTGTCGGGCCTGCTCTTCCCGCTCTCGAACGTGCCGGTGCAACTGCGCTGGATCTCGAACCTGGTGTGGGCGCGCTACTACATCGAGATCGTGCGCGACACGTTCCTGCAGGGCGGCGGCTGGCCGGCGGTCTGGTACAAGGTGCTGGCGCTCGCCGCGATCGGCAGCGTCTTCTTCTGGTTCGGCTGGCGCCGGATGCGCCGGATGCAGCTCGAGATCTGACGCCATGCGACGCCTCCTCGCCCGTCTCGCCAGCCCCGCGCTGCACGCGCTCCTCCGGAAGGAGTTCGACCAGATCAAGCGCGACCGCCGCGTCATCGGCGCGCTGATCCTGCCGCCCATCCTGCAGCTGGTCCTCTTCGGCAGCGTGATGAGCCCCGACGTGCCGGACCTGAAGATCGGCATCCTCGACACCAGCCACACCGGCGACAGCCGCGGCCTGGTGGCGGCGCTCACCGAGAGCCGCAGCTTCGTCTTCGCCGGCAACTACGCCTCGGTGGACGCGATGGGCCGGGCCATCAGCCAGGGCGATCTCGACGCCGGCATCGTCATCCCGCCGGAGTTCGGGCGCGACATCGCGCGGCGCGAGCCGACCACGGTGCAGGTGCTGCTGAACGCGATGAACGCGCAAACCGCGGCGGTGAGCGAGGGCTGGGTCAAAGGCGTCATCCAGAGTTACAACCGCAGCCTGCAGCGCGACGGCGTGCAGGCGAACATCGAACGGGTGCCCGGCGCCGCCCCGCGGCGCGGCGTCGCGCTGCTGCATCCGGCCTTTCTCTTCAACCCCGGCCTCGTCAGCTCATGGTTCCTCGTCACCGGGCTCCTCGGCCAGCTGCTGCTCATGAACGGCATGATCACGGCGTCGACGTCGATGGTGAAGGAGCGCGAGGCCGGCACGATCGAGCAGCTGCTGATGACGCCGTCGCGCACGTCGGAAATCATCCTCGCCAAGATCCTGCCGCCGTTCGTGCTGATGGGTATTCCCGGCGGCATCGCGCTGGCGGTGCTGCGTCTCTATTTCGGCGTGCCGTTCCGCGGCAGCCCCTGGGTGCTCGCGCTCGCCGCGGCGATGATGCTCATGTGCGGCATCGGCATCGGCACGACGGTGGCCACGCTCACCAAGTCGGCGCAGCAGGCGCAGCTCTCGAGCTTCTTCATCTTCCCGCCGATGATGTCGCTCTCGGGCACGCTCACGCCGGCCGAAGCGATGCCGGCGTGGATGCGTCCGTGGACCGCCATCAACCCGATCTTTCACTTCGGCGTGATCTCGCGCGGCACGCTGATCCGCGGCAGCACGTTCCTCGAGCTGTGGCCCAATCTCGCGGCGCTCGCGGTCTTCGCTGCCGTGCTCATGTCGGTGAGCATGTGGCGCTTCCGGCAGCAGCTCAGCTGATCTCACCCACGTAGCCCGTGTCCTGCGTCGTGGACCCGCTATGGCGGCGGGTCCAACGGCAAGACCCGCCCTACGAGTTCTCCACGAGTCATGATGAATCGCTCGCTCTCACTCGTCTTCGTCCTCGGCGCGCTCGCTGCCTCCTCCTCGGCATCGGCGCAGGCGCCTGCGCCCGGCGCACGCCCCCACGTCGGCGCCACGCTGTCGCTGCGCGACGCAATCCAGCGCGGGCTGCAGTTCAACCTGGGCACGCTCAACGTGCAGGAGCTGGTCGAGCGCGCTCGCGGCCAGCGCACGATTGCGCGCAGCGCCTTGCTGCCGAATCTGCTGGGCGATCTCACGATCCAGGCGCAGCAGCTCAACCTTGCCGCCATCGGCTTCGGCTTCAACCTGGGAAACGCCTTGCCCGGCGTCTCGATCCCGACCGTCGTCGGTCCCTTCCAGACGGTGGACATCCGCGCGCGCGTCACGCAGAACGTGCTCGACCTTTCGAGCTGGCGCAGCTTCCGCTCGGCTCGCGAAAGCACCCGGGCGGCCGAGCTCTCCGCCGACGACGCGCGCGACGTGGTGGTGATGGCGGTCGGCGGCGCATACCTGCAGGCGCTCGCGGCGCGGGCCCGCGTCGCTTCGGCGCGCGCCCAGCTCGAGACGGCGAACGCGCTCTACGATCAGACGCGGCAGCGGCGCAACGTCGGCCTGGTCGCGCAGGTGGACGTGGACCGCAGCCAGATCCAGCAGCTCACGCAGCAGCAGCGCCTGACGATGCTGCAGGCCGAGCTCTCGAAGGAGAAGATCGACCTGCTGCAGATGATCGGGTTCAAGCCGACCGACGATTACGAACTGTCCGATGACGTGCCGTTCGCGCCGCCGCCGGTGCTCGCGGCGGAAGATGCCGTGCGGCAGGCGCGCGACGGACGCTCGGATGTCAAGGCCGCCGAGGCGCAGGTGCGCGCCGCGGAGGCGACGCTCGCGGCTGCGCATGCGGAGCGGCTGCCCTCGGTCTCGGTGAACGCCGACTACGGCGCGATCGGCGCCAGCTTCGGCGAGGTCGCGCGCACTTTCAGCGTCGCCGGCCGCGTGCGCGTACCGCTCTGGCAGGGTGGCCGGGCCGCCGGCGACATCACGCAGGCGGAATCCACGGTCGCGCAGCGGAAGACGGAGCTCGACGACCTCATGAGCCACGTCGAGGGCGATGTCCGCAAGGCGATGCTCGACCTGCAGGCGGCGGGCACCCAGGTGGACGTCGCGCAGCGCAACGTCGCGGTCAGCCGCGAAGCGCTCGATCTGACGAGGCAGCGGTTCGAGGCGGGCGTCAGCGACAACGTCGAGGTCGTGCAGGCGCAGGAATCGGTCGCCGCCGCGGCCTTCGACTACATCAACAGCGTCTTCACGCACAACGTGAGCAAGTTGAACCTCGCCCGCGCCATGGGGCAGTCGGCCGAGCGGCTCGCGGACTTTCTGAAGTTGCCGTGATCGGGCCGACCTGAAGGTCGGCCCCTACACAGGACCCTCGTGCAGCCGGTCGTAGGCGATGCGGGCGACGGTGCGTGTACTCGATGTCGGGGCCGACCTTCAGGTCGGCCCGAGCCCGAGAGTCGGCGCTGGCCTCGGGCATACAGAATGTATGCAACTCAGGGCCGCCCGCCTGTGCCTCGACTGTGAGGAAGTCCACAACTGCGAACATTGCCCGGTCTGCGCGTCGGAAGCGTTTGCTTACCTCTCGCGCTGGGTGCCGACGCCGGAACGGCGCAAGCATCCGCGGCCGGCCGCCGCGCCACAGGTGGAGATTTACAAGAAACTCACTCAGGAACACGAGCATTCGCGGTGGACGCGTGTGCTCGGCCAGAGCGCGCTCGGGCTCACCGTGGCCGGGCTCATGGGATGGCTCGTGCGCAGCGTGGCCACCGACAGGCGGCCGCGCGGAAAGGCAGCATGAAGACACTCGCCGCGCGCACTCGTCTCGTACTCACCGGTGCTGCGCTGGTCGGCTGGCTGGCACCGATGGCCGGCCAGGCGGACACCGGCACCCTGCTTGGGACCGTCCACATCACGACGCCGGTCATCGCGGACGGCAAGCCGCTGTCGCCAGGAACGTACCAGGTGCGGCTGACCGATGACCATCCACAGCCGCAGCCCGGGCAGAGCGCCGACGCGGAGCGCTGGGTCGAATTCCTGCAGAGTGGAGCCGTCGTCGCGCGTGAGGCGGCGGAAGTGCTGCCCGGTCCCGCCGCGGTGGGCACGTCATCGTCGTCTGGCCGCGCGCCGCTCAAGGCGGAGATGTTGAAGGGCGGCGAATTCCTGCGCCTGTCGACGAATCGGGAGGGTGCGCGGTACCTGATCTATCTCGCGCTGCCCGCGTCGGCGCCGACCGCGACGCCATAGGGCGGATTCGTCGGGCCGACCTTCAGGTCGGCCCGACAGGGCCTACGGACGGATCAGCGGCCGGCCGTAGCTGAGGCCCGGCCACGGAATTCCGATCAGCATCACCAGCGTCGAGAGCCCGAAGCAGAGCACCTGCGGCAGGCGGCGCGGGTCGGCGGTGGTGGCGCGGCGGCCGAGCACGCGCGCGACGTGCGCGAGCACGATGGCCACGACCATCGCCGTCGGGTGCTCGACGGCCCAGAAGCGGAGCTGTCCCACCTTCATCGCCTCGCCGAAGTGCGCCCGGACTTCCTGCATGTTCGGGCTCACCAGGAAATACAGCGCGAGGCCGACGAGAAGCTGCACGTCGAGCACGATGGTGAAGACGAGGCCCCACGGGCCGCCGCGCGGGTTCTTGCCGCGGCGGCTCGTGAACGCCGCCGCCGTCGCGCCGATGCCCGCGACGATCGCGATCCACCGCAGCCACGAGTGCAGAAACAGGAACAACGCGTACATCAACGCCTCCGATTCAACTCTTCAACTTGGCGAACGCCGCGGCCATCGACGTGCTCGGCGCCGCCCCCGGCCGTGCCGCCACCGGCCGCGATCCGCGCTCACGTTCCGTCGCGGCCGGCCGCCGGGCAGACGGGTCGGCGCTCGGGCCGCGCTTCATCGTCAGCGCGACGCGGCGGCGCTTGAGATCGACGTCGAGCACCGTGACCCTGACGACGTCGCCGGCCTTGACGACCTCGCGCGGGTCCTTGACGAACCGATCCGCGAGCTGCGAGACGTGCACCAGCCCGTCCTGGTGGACGCCGACGTCGACGAACGCGCCGAAGTTGGCCACGTTTGTCACTACGCCCTCGAGCGTCATGCCCGGCTGCAGGTCCGCGAGGTCGTGCACGCCCTCTTTGAACGTTGCCGTCTTGAACTCCGGCCGCGGGTCGCGCCCCGGCTTCTCCAACTCCAGGAGAATATCCTTCACGGTCGGCAGGCCGAAGCGTTCGTCGGCAAAAGCGTCCGGCGAGAGCGTGCGCAGCACGCCGGCGTTGCCGACGAGCGCGCGCACCGTCAGGCCCGTCCGCTTCGCGATCCGCTCCACCACCGGGTACGCCTCGGGATGCACCGCGGAGCCGTCCAGCGGGTTCTCGCCGTTCACGATTCGGAGAAAGCCAGCCGCCTGCTGAAACGTGCGGTCGCCCACGCGAGGCACCTCGCGCAGCTGCTGCCGCCGCCGGAACGCACCGTGCTCGTTGCGGTAGCTGACGATGTTGCGCGCCAGCGATTCGGAGAGCCCCGAGATGCGCGCGAGCAGCGGCACCGACGCCGTGTTCACGTCGGCGCCGACGGCGTTGACGCAGTCCTCGACGACGGCGTCGAGGGTACGTGCGAGGTGCGCCTGGCTGACGTCGTGCTGATACTGGCCGACGCCGATCGCTTTCGGCTCGATGCGTACGAGCTCGGCGAGCGGATCCTGCAGGCGCCGCGCGATCGACACCGCGCCGCGCAGCGAGACGTCGAGATCGGGAAATTCGGCGGCGGCCGCTTCAGACGCCGAGTACACCGACGCGCCTGCCTCGGAGACCACCACCTTGGTCAGGCGCAGGCCGGGATGGCGCGCCATGACATCTCCGGCGAGCTTGTCCGTCTCACGCGACGCCGTGCCGTTGCCGATCGCGATGAGCTGCACGCCGTACTTCGCGCACAGCGCGGCGATCGTGCCGAGCGAGCCCTCCCAGTCGTTGCGCGGCTGATGCGGGTAGACCGTGGCGGTTGCGAGCAGCTTGCCGGTGCCGTCCACGACCGCGACCTTCACGCCCGTCCGCACGCCCGGATCGAGCCCCATCGTCACCCGGTGACCGGCGGGCGGTGACATGAGCAGGTCGTGCAGGTTGCGCCCGAACACGCGAATGGCTTCGGCTTCGGCCTGCTCGCGCAGGCGGTGCTCGATGTCGGATTCGAGCTGCACCGTCAACTTGATTTTCCAGGTCCACCGTACCGTTTCGGCGAGCCACGCATCGGCCGGACGGCCGCGGCGCTCGATGCCGGCGCGGGCGGCGATTCGGCGTTCTGGCTCCGTCGGCCCGTCGCCGCCTTCGTTCGGCAGGGCGATCGACAGCCGGAGGATCTCCTCACGCCGGCCGCGCAGCAGCGCCAGCACGCGGTGCGACGGGATCTTGTTCACCGGCTCGGAGGCGTTGAAGTAATCGGAGAACTTGATCCCCTCGTCTTCCTTGCCGGCGACGACGGTCGACCGCCACTCCGCGCGCTGCCACAACAGCTCGCGCAGGCCGCCGACGAGCTCGGCGTCCTCGGTGAACGACTCCATGAGGATCCAGCGCGCGCCCTCGAGCGCCGCGGCGACGTCGGGCACGCCGGCCTCGGCGTCGACGAATGCCGCCGCGGCCTGCTCCGGCTCGAGCGTCGGATCGCGCAACAGCATCTGCGCGAGCGGCTCGAGCCCCGCTTCGCGCGCGATCTGCGCTCTGGTGCGTCGCTTCGGTTTGTACGGCGTGTAGAGATCTTCGAGGCGCGCCTTGGTGTCGGCCGCACCGATCGCCGCGGCGAGCTCCGGCGTCAGCTTGCCCTGCTCCTCGATGCTCGCGAGGATGGCGGCGCGGCGATCTTCCAGCTCGCGCAGGTAGATCAGGCGTTCTTCGAGCTGGCGCAACTGCGTGTCGTCGAGTCCGCCGGTCGCTTCCTTGCGGTAGCGGGCGATGAACGGCACCGTGGCCTTGGCGTCGAGCAGCGCGATGGCGGCGTCGACCTGGGGCACGCGGACGTTGAGCTCGGAAGCGATTCGGGACGGGATCGATGGCATGGACAGGAGACGATACGTGGGCGCCGGGGTCCGATCATAATGCCACGTTCCATGCGGCTTCAGGATCTGGTGACGACGAGCGCGGCGGTTGCCGCGGCGAGCGGACGGCTCGAGAAGATCGGGCACCTCGCCGATCTGTTGCGGCGTCTACCGCCGGGCGACGTCGAGGTCGCGGTCGCGTTTCTCTCGGGCCGTGTCCGTCAGGGCAGAACCGGTATCGGGCCGGCCACCGTCTTCGAGGCGCGCCCGGACACCGCGTCGCCCGAGGCGACGCTCGAGCTCCGCGACGTCGACGATGCGTTCGCGCGGACGGCGGCGATGGCGGGTCCTGGAGCACCCGCCGAGCGCGCGCGCGTGCTGCGCCACCTGCTGACGCGGGCGACGCGCCAGGAGCAGGACTTCCTGATCCGGCTGCTCGCCGGCGAGCTGCGCCAGGGCGCCCTCGAAGGCGTGCTGCTCGAGGCCGTGGCGAGCGCCTCCGGCGTAGCCGCGCCGCTCCTGCGCCGGGCGGCGATGATGGCCGGCGATCTGGCGCTCGTCGCGCCGGCGGTGCTCGAGGCGGGAGAGGCCGGGCTCGCCCCGTTCGAGGTCGAGCTGATGCGCCCGGTGCAGCCGATGCTGGCGCAGCCAGCGGACGACCTCGCGGCGGCGTGGGAGCAGCTCGGCGGCGACGTCGCGGTCGAGTGGAAGCTCGATGGCGCGCGCATCCAGGTGCACAAGGCCGGCGGCGACGTGCGCGTCTTCTCCCGCACGCTGCGCGACGTCACGCCCGCCGTGCCGGAGATCGTCGACGCCGCGCGGCAGCTCGGGCCGCGCGAGCTGATCCTCGACGGCGAAGCGATCGCCCTCAAAGCCGACGGCACGCCGCACCCGTTCCAGACGACGATGCAGCGGTTCGGACGGCGGCTCGACGTCGATCGGCAGCGGCGCGAGCTGCCGCTGACGCCGGTCTTCTTCGATTGCCTGTATGTCGACGGTCAGCCGCTGCTCGACCACCTGCAGTCCGAGCGCTTTCAGCTGCTCGCGGGCGCGGCGCCCTCGCTCGTGGTCGCGGCGATGGTGCGTCCCTCACGCGACGCCGCCGAGCGGTTCGCGGCCGACGCGCTCGCACGCGGCCACGAAGGCGTGATGGTCAAAGCGCTGGCATCGCGCTATCTCGCCGGGCGGCGGGGACAGCACTGGCTGAAGGTGAAGACGGCGCGGACGCTCGACCTCGTGGTCCTGGCGGCCGAGTGGGGGCACGGACGGAGACGCGGCTGGCTGAGCAACCTGCATCTCGGCGCGCGCGATCCGGATCACGGCTCCTTCGTGATGCTCGGCAAGACCTTCAAGGGCATGACGGACGCGCTGCTGACGTGGCAGACCGAGCAGTTGCTCGCGCGCGAGGTCTCGCGCGACGCCTACACCGTGTTCGTCCGCCCCGAGCTCGTGGTCGAGATCGCGTTCAACGACCTGCAGCGCAGCCCGCACTACCCGGGCGGCCTCGCACTGCGCTTCGCGCGCGTCAAAGGGTACCGGCCCGACAAGCGTGCCGAGGACGCGGACACCATCGAGACCGTGCGCGAGATCTTCAGGAAGACGACCGGCGAGGACGTGCCGCGGCTGCTCTTCTAATCGCCGACCGTGGACGCGGCGATGACCCGGTGCAGCGTGGCGGCCAGCGTATCGGCCGAGATGGGCTCGGCCAGAAACGCATCCGCGTTCATGCTCGAGTCCTGGGCGGCTTCATGGGCGCGGACCACCGCCGATACGAGCACGACGGGGATGTGGCTCAAGTCGGGATCGCCCTTCAGCTGGCGGCAGACCTCACGGCCGTCGATGTCGGGCAGGTTCACATCCATCAGCAGCGCGCGCGGCTGCAGGCGCCGCGCATCGTCGAGCGCGCCACGGCCGGTCGCCGCCTCGGCAACATCGAACCCTTTCTGCCTGAGCATGGCACTGCGCGCGAATCGCGCCGCATCGCGATCCTCGACGTGGAGGATCAGCGGCGAGCGCGCCGATGACGGTGGAACGCCCGGACGTGACGACATGGACTCCTGAGATCTTGGGGGACAGACCGACACTATCACGCAGGCTCGTCCCCAGCGAAATTTGGACGGCACGACGTTGCGCACGAAGGCGCTCGAGCTGTGCGGGCGAGCCGCGCTGTCGATGAAAAGTGTGCAGGGACCGGACTCGAACGGTCGGCTCACCGTGCCGGGGGATTGAGGCGCTGTATCTGAATGGCGGATTCGGCGCCCAGACCAGAAGTCCAGGCGATCGCGATCCCGGCGTTCGTGACGGCAATCGCCGGATATTCCGCGCGCGCTGAGGCCGCCAGTGGAAGACGCGTCAGCGTCAGCGTCGTAGCTTCAGCCGCGCCGAGGCTGGCTGCGACGACACGCCGCGTGCCATGCGCTTCTTCGTCCCAGGCGACGACGACCGCGCCGTTGGCGGCGATCGCAACCTGCGGGTGCCGCGGCGTGCCGTCGGTGGGGATCCGGCGGCGCGGCGAGAATTGCCGTCCGTCGCGGCTGGTGGCGTAGAACAGCGCCAGGTTTTCCGCTCCTGTGGTGGCGCGGACGAGCGTCGGCCAGACCACGTGCACGACGTTGCGGCCGTCGACGGCCAGCGCGGGCCCGTTCTCGGGACAGCCGTCGAGCGCCCAGCGATCCTCGCTGACGCGCGCCGGAGGCGAGAACGAGCGGCCCTGATCGCGTGAGACCGTGATGGCGATGTCGCGGACGTTGCCCGGATACACGTGGCGCCAGGCGGCGTAGATGGCCCCGTCGCGGCCAGTGGCAAGCGCCGTTCGGCAGCAGTAGCAGACGCCGCCCGTGATCGGCTGGGCCCGATCGTCGCCGAGGCGCGCGAAGTAGAGCTTCGAGGCCTGCGCCCGGGCGGAGCCGTCCGCGCTGGCCGAGCCTGTGGCACGAGGCGGGGAACCGGCGTCGTGCGCGTGGTTGTGGGTCATCCCGGTCGAGGCGCCGGTGGCGTCGGCGAGCTCGCGGTGATCGAGCCAGATGCCGAGCACGCGTCCCTTCGCGTCGACGGTCGTCGCCTCCCACCCGCGGTTGCCGGGGGCATCGCTCCCGGGCACCGGCGCCGCGTGTGTGAACGAGCGGCCGCCGTCGTCGGACCGCGCCCACAGCAGTCGCGTACCGATGGCGCCCCGCGCCGTCCAGACGACCACGATTGCCGGCATCGTCGAGCCGTGCGGAACCAGCACGACGTGCGGCGGCTGTTCGCCGGTGATTTTGGCCTCGCCGGCGACGTCGTTGACGCGCTGTGGCGCGCCAAAGATACGGCCGCCGTCGCGGCTCGCCGCGGCAAACACATCGGTCGCGCCGTCGGCGCTCGTGGCTGCCCACGTGAGCACCACGACCTCGTCGCGTGCCGCGATCGAGGCGTCCGCATTCGATCGTCCGGCCACCGCGACGCTCGTCGTCGGCGAATCGGCGGCGTGTCCGGGCAGCGCCTCGAGGGCGAGCGCCATCGACGCGGCCGCGTAGACGAGCAGAAGGCCTCGACGTCTCATCTCAGAACCTCACGCGGACGGCGACCTGCGCGCTTCGCGGCTCGCCCACGGCTAACACTTGTCCGAAGTTCGGCAGCGGGTTGGCGGGATAGGCGCCGGTGCCGAAGTTGCCGTTCAGCGTCACCGCGTTCGCGCGATTCGTCACGTTGAACACCTCGATCAGCCCTTCGACGTGCAGGCGGCCGGCGACATGAAACGCGCGGCTGGCTCGCAGGCTCAGGTTGAAGAAGTCGGGACCGATGCCGGCGTTGCGCGAGATGAACTGCGCGGCGCGCACGTCGACCGGTGCGGAGGTGGGCCCGGAGGCGAGCGGCCGCGCGGGCGTGACCTCGATCGTCGTGACACCCGAGGTGACGTTCAGCGGCAGCGCCGAGTAGGCCTGCACGAGCGCGCTCAGCTGCCAGCCGTGCGTCACGCGTTGCCATGCGCTCGCCGCCGGATCGGAGGGGGTGTTGACCGCACCGCTCACCACCAGGCGGTGCCGCTGGTCGTCGTCGGAGCGCGCCCAGTCGCGCGAGATGTCGAAGGGATCGAGCGGCGCGCTGAAGAAGAACTGCCCGACGTCGTCCATCGCTTTCGAGAGCGTGTAACTGACGCGGTACTGGCCCCAGCGCGCCGGCCGCTGCACGAGCGAGACGTGCAGGCCGTGATAGGCGGACGATGCCGCGGAGGAGTACTGGCTGTTGTTCGCGTAGTTCGGGTTTGGACGACAGCCGTTGTTGGTGCCGGCCGCGGCGCAGGTGGCGACGTTCTGGTTGATCGCGGCGATGAGGTTCGAGCCGCGCAGGTACTCGTAGCCGACGCCGATCGTGGCGCGCTCGCCAATCTGCCGCTCCACCTCCACGCTCGCTTGACGCGAGGACGCGTTCTGGATGTCCGGATCCATCGTCGTGAGGTTCGGCAGCGTCACCGAGGGCACGGGTGCGCTCAGGATCGACGGGAACGCCGGCGCGCTCGCTTGCGCGGGCGACAGCGCGATCGCGATTTGGGCGAGCCGGCCCACGTCGGTGGTGTTGCTGGCGGAGAGCAGCGCGTTGGCGACGGCGCGCAGCGGCACGCGGTCGTAGAACAAACCGGCGCTCGCGCGCACCACGGTGCGGCCGTCGTCACCGGGCGACCAGGCCAGACCGATGCGGGGTGCGAGGTTGTTCGTGTCGGTGTGAACCGTCTGCAGGAACTGCAGGTCGTAGCGAAGGCCCGCATGCAGCGTCACCTCCGGTGCCACCTTCCATTCGTCCTGGGCGTAAAGGCCGACGTTGGGGTTCGTCTGCGACACCGCGGCGGCGCCGAAGGTCTGCGTGAAGCCGGCGGTGTTGTACGCGCCCGCGAGAAAGTTCTCGAGCGACGCGAAGGTGTAGGCGCCGCGGATGGCGCGCGGGAAGGTGATGGCGTCGTCGTTGAAGAGGAAATCGGCGCCCACACGGAGGGCGTGCGCCCCTGCCTGATGGGAGAGGGTATCCGCGACCTCGTACATCCGGTTCACCCGCTGCGTCGGGCTGCCCGAAAGCGTTCCGAACGAGGCGACGCCCGAGATGGAGACGGCCGGGCCAAGCAGATCCGAAGGCGGCGCCTTCAGGTCGCTGAACACGGCCTGCGCACGCGCCTCGTTCGTCGTTGTCGACGAGAGGCTGGCGAGCGCCTGGGCGGCGATGACGTGATCGGCGTTGTCGAGTGCCGCCGAGGCGCTTGGCGCGCTCAGGCCGCCGGCGCCTCGCGCGTTGCTGGCGCTCACGTGATAGAGGCTGTACCGAACACCGACCTGCGTGCCCCCGAACCGGTCGTCGATCTTGGCCAGCACGTTCGTGCTGTCGACTGGATTCGGGTAGACACCGGTTGCGACGGGGAGTCCCGGGTAGGCGACCGCGGCAAGGCGGGCATTGATGAGGGCCGCGGCCGGCGCGGCAATCGTCGTGAGCCCCGACTGATTCAGCCGGCGCTGCTCGACGTTGGCGAAGTAGAAGGCGCGATCGCGGCGGATCGGGCCGCCGATGCTGGCGCCGTACTGGTTCTGGCGCATCGGCAGCGTGCGGCCGAGGAGCGGGTTCGCGGCATTCAACTGGTCGTCGCGCACGTAGCCGTATGCGTCGCCGCGCACGTCGTTCGTCCCGCTGCGCGTCACGACGTTGACGTAGCCGCCGAGCGCGCGGCCGAACTCGGCCTGCCCGCCGGAGGTCACGACCTGGAGCTGTTCGATCGCGTCGATCCCGTACGGCACGAGGCTGAGTCCGGCCGCATCGTCGTTCGCCGACAGCCCGTCGACGATGAAGCTGTTGGAGAGGTTGCGCTGGCTCGAGACAGAGAGGCCGGGCCCAGGCACGGCCGAGGTCTCGGCGAAGAGCTGCGTGCTGCCGACGTTGGCAGGGGCGACGCCCGGCGCGAGGAGCGCCACGTCGAGAAACTGCCGTCCGTTCAGCGGCAGGTCGCGGATCTCGCCTTGCGTGACGGTGCTCGCGATCTGCGTGCGCGCGGTTTCGATGAGCGGCGCGGTCTCCGCCGTCACGGTCACGCTCGTGGTGACGCCCGAGAGCGACAGCGTGATGGGAAAGTCGAAGGCGGACCCGACGCTCACAGTGACGAGCCGGGTGGCGTCGCGGAACCCCTGCAGCCTGACGACGATCTCGTAGTGGCCGACGTTCAGGTGCGGGAAGCGGAAGCGGCCGTCCGCGCCGGTCACCGCGTCGGTCGTGACGTTCGTCTCGATCTGCCGGGCCGATACGCTCGCCCCCGGCGTCACCGCACCTTGTGGATCGATGACGCGTCCGCTGACCGTCCCGCCGTTCATCGTGTCCTGGGCTGCCGCGTGCTCGCCGAGTAGGAAGGTGCACGCGATCGCAAGCGTGATCGCCAGCCCTCTTGCTGCCATGCCGTGCCTCCGCCAGAAATGAATGCAGCGCAGGCAGGAACGGAGTTCTGCGGCACGGAGAGCGGGTTCGTTGCTGACACCCGCCCTCGCGCCGGGTCTACCCCCTCGACTGCGCTCGGAGTGCCCTGAGCGCTGGCCGAAGGGCAGAGCAAGACCCGGCCTACGAGGCCGTCGCGAATTCCGAAATCCGAAAACGTACCTGCGCGATGAAAGTGGCGCGGTCTACGCGCGCGGGGGCGGAGCGTCGGGCAGGAGGAGGACGTCGAGCAGTGAGGCGACGATCAGCGAGCGCGGTTCAGGAGAGGGCTGCGGCATTGCGACGGCGTTCGCCGCCGGCAATACCGCTGTGGGGCCGAGCAGCGCGGCAAGCGCGGCGGCCGCCGCATCGCTCGTCGCTCGGCAGGAACAATGGGATTTGGCGGCCGATGCCTGCTGGTGCATCGGGCACTCGGTGCTGCCCGTGTGTGGGCAGGTGCAGTGCGCCGGCGCCGTCGCCCGCGTCTCGCTGGCGCACATCGCGGCTGGCGTCGACGTCAGGAGCGCCGCGTAGCAGACGAGCCACGCGCCGATCACAGTGGCGAGACGACGCCGGATGGGCCGCATTGAAGGCCAGCGTAGCACACGAGATGCCATGGCCTGGGCTGGCGCCTTTCATTTCTCTGAAGACGAAGCGTCGTGCACGCCGCACGTCTGGATGGCGTCCTGGATAACGTCTAAAACCTTAACTTTGCTGCCGGAAGTGTCGTATCCTCTGCCCGCTGAGGGCTTCTCCACGCAGGAGGCACATGCAGCGCAGCCTGACGGCGGTCGTGGTGGTGGCGTCCGGTGTCATCGGGTCGTTTCTTCCCGTATTGCTGCACGCGGCGGCACCGCCGCGGGCCTCGAAACCGCCTGCCGCGCGTCCCGCGTCAGGACCTCCGCCGGAACGGGCCTCGAGCGCACGGGCGCTGCTGGATCAGTACTGTGTGACGTGTCACAACGACACGGCGAAGACCGCCGGCCTGACGCTGGCGGCGCTCGACATGAGCCGCGCCGGCGAACACGCCGAGCTGTGGGAAAAGGTGGTGCAGAAGCTCCGCAGCGGCGCGATGCCGCCGGCCGGCGCGCGCCGTCCCGCGGCGGCGGAGTACGACCTCCTGGCCTCGACGATCGAAGGGGCGCTCGATCGTGCGGCGGCCGCGGCGCCGCCGCCCCCCGCGCCGAGGCCCTCCGTCGCGCGCCTCAACCGCGCCGAGTACGCCAACGCCATTCGCGACCTGCTGGCCGTCGACATCGACGCCCGCGCGCTGCTGCCGGCGGACGATGCGGGATACGGTTTCGACAACATTGCCGACGTGCTGTCGATGACCCCCGCGCTGCTCGAGCGGTACCTCGCCGCCGCCGACAAGGTGAGCCGGCTCGCCATCGGCAACGCCACCACGCGACCGCGTGTCGACACCTATGCGATCCACAACGACTACCGCCAGGACGCGCGGATGGGCGAGGAGTTCCCGTTCGGCACGCGCGGCGGCATGACGGTCCGGCACGTCTTTCCAGCCGATGCCGAGTACGTGCTCCGGATCCGCCTGCAGCGGCAGTCGAACAAGACGATCGGGCCGATTCGCGGCATCACGGAACGGCAGAACATCGAGGTGCTGCTCGACGGCGTGCGCCTCAGCGAGTTCGCGATCGGCGGGCCGGGCAGCGACAAGAAGGCGGCGGACAACTCCGAAGACGAGAAGGCAGACGACGCGCTCGAGGTGCGGTTCGCCGCGAAGACCGGTCCGCATGACGTGACGGTGACCTTCGTCGAAAGCGGGCTGCTGGGTGAGACGCTCACGCCGCAGCTGCCGGTCCGCAACTGGGCCTACACCTATACGGTGGAAACCCAGATGGGGATCGAGCAGGTGCTGATCGACGGCCCCTACAACGTCACCCGCATCGGCGAGATGCCGAGCCGGCGGCGAATCTTCTCGTGCTATCCCGAGGCCGCCGCCGAGGCCGAACCGTGTGCCGCCACGATCGTGCGCGCGCTGGCGCGGCGGGCGTACCGCCGGCCGGTCACCGACGCGGACGTCGCCCCGCTCCTCGAGTTGTACCGAGAGGGGAGCGCCAGGGGCGGGTTCGAAGAAGGCGTGCGGCTGGCGCTGACGCGCGTGCTCATCAGCCCGAATTTCCTGCTGCGCGTCGAGCGGGCGGGCGACCCGTCCCATGCGGACGTGACCGATCTCGAGCTCGCGTCGCGGCTCTCGTTCTTTCTCTGGAGCAGCATCCCCGACGAGGAGCTGATCGACGCGGCGGCGCGGCACCGGCTGCGTCAGCCGGCGGTGTTCGAGCGGCAGGTGAAGCGGATGCTGGCGGACCAGCGCGCCGCTGCCCTCATCAGCAACTTCGTCGGACAGTGGTTGTACCTGCGCAACATGCAGCTCGTGGTGCCCGACGCCAAGTTGTTTCCCGACTTCGACAAGAACCTCCGGGACGCGCTGCAGCGCGAGACCGAGCTGTTCGTCGAGAGCCAGATCAAAGAAGACCGCGGCGTCGGGGAGCTGCTGACCGCCAACTACACGTTCCTCAACGAGCGCCTGGCGCGCCACTACGGGATCGACGGGGTGTACGGCAGTCACTTCCGGCGAGTGACGTACAGCGACGATCGGCGGGCCGGGTTGCTGGGGCAGGGCAGCCTTCTCACCGCCACTTCGTACGCGGATCGCACGTCGCCCGTCCTCCGTGGCAAATGGGTGCTCGAGAACATCCTCGGCTCGCCGCCGCCGCCGCCCCCGCCCAACGTGCCGTCGCTCGACGCCGGCACGAAGAGCCCGGTGGCGCAGACGCTGCGCGAGCGCATGGAGCAGCACCGGCACAACCCGGTGTGCGCGAGCTGCCATACGCGGATGGATCCGATTGGCTTCGCGCTGGAGAACTTCGACGCGATCGGCCGCTGGCGGACGACCGACGGCGGCAAGCCGATCGACCCGTCGGGGACGCTCGCCGACGGCAGCAAGGTCGGCGGCTCCGCCGACCTGCGGCGCGTGCTCGCCGGCCATCGGCGCGAGTTCACCGTCACCGTCATCGAGAAGATGCTGACCTACGCGCTCGGACGGGGCGTCGAGCTCACCGACATGCCGGCGGTTCGCGCGATCGAGCGCGACGCGGCCGCGCACGAGTACCGCTGGTCGTCGATCATCCTGGGGGTCGCCCGCAGCGTGCCGTTTCAGATGAGGAGGCCGATGTGATCATCACCAAGACGCGCATCTCGCGGCGCACGACGCTGCGGGCGGCGGGCGCGGCGCTGACGCTGCCGTTCCTCGATGCGATGGTGCCGGCGCTGACCGCGTCGTCGCAAACGGCCGCCGCCCCGAAGCTCCGCTTCGGCGCGTTCTACACGCCCAACGGGATCATCATGAGCGAGTGGATCCCCAGGGAGGTGGGCGCGCTGCCGGCGACGATGCCCCGAGCGCTCGAGTCGCTCGCCCCGTTCCGCGACCGCATGCTGGTCGTCAGCCACCTCACGAATCACGCCGCGTACGGCCTGCCGGGCGAGGGCGTCGGCGATCACGCGCGCGCGGCCAGCACCTTCCTGAGCGGCGCGCACGTGAAGAAGACGGAAGGCGCCGACATCCACGGCGCGATGACGGTCGACCAGGTCGTCGCGAAGCACCTCGAGTCGGAGACGCCGCTCGCCTCGCTGGAGATGAGCCTCGACTCCAAGGAACTGGTGGGTGCCTGCGATCCGGGCTACGCCTGCTGCTACTCGCAGACGATCTCGTGGAGCACCCCGACGACGCCGCTGCCGATGGAGAACGACCCGCGCGTCGTCTTCGAGCGGCTGTTCGGGGCAGCGGACACCACCGACCCGGCTGTCCGGCTCGAGCGCATGCGCACCGAGCGCAGCCTGCTCGACTCGGTGAGCCGGGAAGTGTCGGCGCTGCAGCGCTCGCTCGGCACGCCCGATCGGACGAAGGTCACCGAATACCTTGAAGCCGTCCGCGACGTCGAGCGGCGCATCCAGCGCGCGGAGGCGCAGAGCGGCAAGACGGCGCTGCCGGTCGTGGAGCAGCCGGCCGGCGTGCCGGAGACCGCGGGGGAGTACGCGAAGCTGATGTTCGACCTGGCCGCGCTCGCCTTCCAGACCGACACGACGCGGGTGTTCACGTTCATGTTCGCGCGCGAGTTCAGCTCGCGCTCGTACCCGGAAATCGGCGTGCCCGAAGGCCACCACGCGCTCTCGCACAACATCGTCGATCCGCAGGCGGTCGAGAAGCAGATTCGCATCAACGCCTACCACGTCTCGCTGTTCGCGCACTTCGTCGAGCGGCTGGCGTCGATGCGCGAGGGGGCGGGCTCGGTGCTCGATCAGTCGGTGTTCGTCTACGGATCGGGCATCAGCAACGGCAATTCGCACGCGCACGACAACCTGCCGATCGTGCTGGTGGGCGGGGCCGTGAAGGGCGGGCGCCACGTGCAGGCGCCGAAGGACACGCGTCTGGCGAACCTGCATGCGACGCTGGTCGCGAAGCTGAACGTCCCGGTCGACGCCGTCGGCGAGAGCAACGGCACCGTGGAGCTGTAGATGAATCGGTTGCTCACCGGCCTGATCCTGGCGGCGATGGGCCCGGCGGCCGTCGCGGGCGCGGCGGAGCCGGCGCTCATTGCCGCCGCGCGCGCGCGCGACGACGCCGCGGTCCGCGTGCTGCTGAAGACAGGCGGCGGCGACGTCGACGCCCGCGCCACCGACGGATCGACGGCGCTCACGTGGGCGGTGCACTGGGACGACCAGGCGATGGCGGACGCGCTGATCCGCGCCGGGGCGAGCGTCAACGCGATGAACGAGTACCGCGTCACGCCGCTGGCGCTGGCGTGCACGAACGGCAGCGCGGGGATGGTGTCGCGGCTGCTCGCCGCGAAGGCCGACCCCAACGCGGCGCGGGCAAACGGCGAGACGGCATTGATGACGTGCGCGCGCAGCGGCAACGCCGACGCGGTGCGCGCGCTGCTCGCCGCCGGCGCGGCGGCGAATGCGGCCGAGCCGGTCCGCAGCCAGACCGCGCTCATGTGGGCGGCCGAGCAGAACCACGCCGCGGCCGTGCACGCGCTCGTCGAGGGCGGCGCCGACATCCGCGCACGCTCGTCGGGCGGCTTCACCGCGCTGCTCTTCGCCGCCAAGGCGGGGGCGCGCGACGCGGTCGACGCGCTGCTCGCACGCGGCGCGAACATCAACGAGGTGGTCATGGCCGCGACCCCCGCCGGGTCGACGGCGATGGGGACGCTCGGCACCCTTCCGCCCGCGTCCGGCACCACCGCTCTGCTGCTCGCGATCATCAGCGGCCATTGGGATCTGGCGCACTGGCTGCTCGACAGAGGTGCTGACCCGAACGCCGGGTCGGCCGGCTACCTGCCGCTGCACTGGGCGGCGGGGGAGTGGGAGACCGACATCACCGGTCCGTACGGCGCATCCGAGTACCGGTGGATGGCGGGCGTGCGCCCCGGCAAGGTGGAGCTCGTGCGGGCGCTCGTGGCGCACGGCGCGAACGTGAACGCCCGCGTCACGGCGCCGCCGCCGCGGCTGGCCTTCACCCTCGGATCGGCGCTGAATCCGATCGGCGCCACGCCGTTCATCCTGGCGGCGAAGGCCGGGAGTCTCGAGATCATGCAGGCGCTGGTCTCGGCCGGCGCGGATCCGCGCCTCACCACGAACGATCACACGACCGCGTTGATGACCGCCTCGGGTCTCGGCCGGGTGATCGGCGAGAGCAACGTGACGCCGGAGGCGTCCGCCGCGGTTGCGACGTATGCCCTGCAGCTGGGCCTGGACGTGAACGCGCGGAACGACGCGGGTGAAACGGCGCTGCATGGTGCCGCGTATGGCGGGAACGACCCGGTGGTGCGGCTGCTCGTGGACGCCGGCGCGCCGGTGAACGCACGCAACAAGTCGTGGGGGTACACGCCGCTCGCCATCGCCGAACGGTATACAGGCCGGGATACGGGGGACAACACGATCATCCACGACCACACCGCGACGCTGCTGCGGAGCCTCGGCGGCGACGACGGCATCGAGCTGGAAGGCAAGATCATCGAGATCCTGCACGCCTGCCCCGCGGCCTCGGTTCTCGTCAGACCGGGTCCCGAGCCCCGCGGCTTCGGCCCCCGCCACGTCGTCCTGACGACGTCCGCCACGCACTTCACGGCCGGCGGCTGCGCCGATCTGGAAAAAGGCGCGACGGTGACGCTGAAGGGCGTGCGGCGAGAGGATTTCTCGGTGAGCGCGACCGAGATCGCAATCAGGCGATAAATCCCACATCCCAACGAAATCCCAACGCCCCAATCCCAACGAAGCCCAAGTCGGTTTCGAACTTGGGATTGAGGAGTTGGGATTTACTTGGGATGTGGGATTTGGGGTTTGGGATTTGACGTGCGTCTCAAACCATAACCCCCACGCGCTCCATCACCTTGCCGAACAGTTCCTCGTTCGGCGGAATCGTCTTCGCCACCGGCAGCGGCTTCGAGACCGTGGTGACGTTGATCAGGTCACGCCACGTGATGTTGTTGCAGGTCGCGTTGCGCCCCCACGAGCCGCACCCGAGCGAGAAGGTCTGACGCATCCCGTTCCAGAGCGCGCCGCTGTTCGAGAGCGACTGCGGCTGGTTCACCATCACGCGCGAGGTGCGCGTGCCCATCGCGAACTTCAGGATGTTCTCGTCGCTGCGCGTGTACAGCCCGCACGAGTGACCGAGCCCCTGATATTCCTGGATGCGGTTGGTGAGCGCGATCGCCTCGTCGAGCGTGTCGACGGTATAGAAGGCGATGAGCACCGAGAGCTTCTCGCCCGAGAACGGGTGATCGGGGCCGACGCCGTTCTCCGGCACGAGGATGAACGTCGTGCCCGGCGGTACGTCGAGACCGGCCGCCGCGGCGATCGGCAGAGCCGGGCGGCAGATCAGGTCGCGATTGAGCGCGCCGTCCGGCCAGAGCGCCTGCGCGATCTTCAGGTACGCGTCCGGCGGCGCCAGGTAGCCGCCCTGCGCCGCGAGCTGGCGCAGCAGGCCGTCGCGAATCGACGAGAGCGCGATGACCGAGTTGTCCGACGAGCACGACGTGCTCTCGTCGAAGAGCTTCGACATCCGAATCTTCTCGGCCGCCTCCGCGAGGTCGGCGGTGTCGTCGACCGTGATCACCGCGTTGCCGACACCCACGCCGAGCGCCGGTGTGCCGCTCGAATAGGCGGCGCGCACCATCGGCGCTCCGCCGGTCGCCAGGATGCGGTCGCACTGGCGCATCAACTCGTTGGTGAGCTCCAGGGTCGGCTCGTCGATCCCGATGATCAGGTCGGCGGGCGCGTGCATGGCGACGAGGGCCGCGCGCATCAGCTCGCAGACCAGGCGGTTGGTCGCTTTCCCGCGCGGGTGCGGGGCGATGATGATCGAGTTGCGCCCCTTGATCGCCTGGATCGACTTGACCACTGGCGTCGCTTCCGGGTGCGTCGAGGTGGAGAGCGCGCCGATGACGCCCACCGGCTTGGCGATCTCGACGAGCGCGCGCGCCTCGTCGACGTGGATCACGCCCACCGATCGATCGTGGATGATGTCGGCCAGCGCCGCGCGCGTTTTGTTCAGGAGCTTTCCGAGCTTGCTCTCGTAGTTGCCCAGGCCGGTTTCCCTTTCCAGCACAGTGGGATCCGAAGCTTGGAATTCACGTGACTTGAAGTCGCGG